>OJDK01000354.1_pt1 | contig 21080 bp, 22 predicted proteins | sample 1592791 | NCBI WGS metagenome assembly OJDK01 (sample SAMN05416878, study PRJEB24817) | seawater metagenome | isolation source: Sea water | place: Canada:Atlantic | collected 2013-11
GGTTTTTTGACGTTAGAGGATGAAACCATTTTCAGTTATAAATGTGATAATTTTTATAATAAAAACTCAGAATCTGGAATAATTTTTAACGATAAGGATTTGGACATAGATTGGATTTTACCTCATACAGAATTAATTCTTTCAGAGAAAGACCTAATACTTCCAGAACTCAAAAACATAAAACCAGAGTGAGAATATTAGTGACAGGGAAAGACGGACAATTGGCACAATCTATACATAGTATTACGGCTTTATACACGGCTTTTGACTTTATTTTTAAATCCTCTTCAGAATTAGATATAACCAATTACCAGTTGGTTGCAAAAGAGTTTAAGAAGAATCGGATAGATTATTGCATTAACTGTGCAGCATATACTGCAGTTGATAAAGCAGAAACGGATGCAGAAAAAGCTTATAATGTAAATGTTGTGGGAGTAAAAAATTTGGCAAATGCATGTGCTGAAAATGAGGCCACACTAATTTCTGTTTCAACTGATTTTGTTTTTGACGGCAATTCTAACAAACCATATCTAGAGAAAGATTTTACAAACCCAATAGGTGTTTATGGAAAAACCAAGCTCGAAGGGGAACAGCTTATTTCAAAGTTACTAGTCAAACACTTCATTATCCGAACCTCTTGGTTGTATTCAGAATATGGTAACAATTTCATGAAAACCATGCTCAGATTAGGCCGTGAACGTGATGAATTAAGTGTTATTGGTGATCAAATAGGAAGTCCAACATATGCTGTAGACTTGGCTAAAGCAATAATGACATTTATAGAAATTAAAGAAACTAATTATGGGGTTTATCACTTCAGCAATAAAGGAGAGTGTAGTTGGTACGATTTTGCAAAGGAAATTTTTGCGCAATCAAACATTGAAATTAAATTAAGTAAAATCACTACAGAAGATTTTCCCACAGCGGCAAAACGCCCAAAGTATAGTGTTTTGAATTCATCAAAAATCGAAAAATCTTTAGGGATAGAAATACACTTTTGGAAAGAAAGTTTAAAACAAGCAATTTTAAATTTAAATGAAAATTAGTCTAAACACAGCAATAAAAGCGGCTTTAGAAGCAGGTGAGGCTATCATGAAAGTTTACAACTCTAATATAGCCGTGGAATATAAAGAAGATAAATCGCCATTAACAAAGGCAGACAAAAATGCCAACACAATAATTAATTCCTATTTAAAGCAAACTGAATTTCCCATAATCAGCGAAGAAAACAAACAAACGGATTTTACCATTAGACAAACTTGGGAAACCTGTTGGATTGTGGATCCTGTTGATGGTACTAAGGAGTTCATCAAACGCAACGGTGAATTTACGGTAAACATTGCGTTAGTTAAAGAAGGAAAACCACTACTCGGAGTTATTTATGTTCCTGTATCCAAAACATTATATTTTGCCAATGTTGAAGAAAAACAAGCCTATAAATCTGAATTAAATTCACATAAAACTGAAATTTCTAAAGTATTTGAAGTTGCTCAAGTTTTGAATAAAGCAAATTCAGAAAACAATAAAGTAAGAGTTGTAGGAAGTCGTTCACACATGAACTCAGAAACGCAAGAATACATTGAAATTCTAAAACAAACAGGAAGAGATGTAGAAATAGTTTCAAAAGGAAGCTCATTAAAATTCTGTATAATAGCTGAAGGCAAGGCAGATGTTTATCCGCGATTTGCACCAACCATGGAATGGGATACAGCTGCTGGCCAAGCTATCTGCAACTCTGTTGGAATTGATGTCATTTCACAAGAAACAAAAGAACCTTTACTTTACAATAAAAAAAATCTACTTAATCCTAGGTTTATAGTTTCGTGAAATGATAGGTACTTCGCAAAAAAGACATATTCTAAAAACCATTACATGGAGAGTTATAGGCACAATAGATACCGTAATTTTATCGTGGATAATTTCAGGGAGCCCAACAGTAGGTTTAAAAATAGGTTTTGTTGAAGTCATTACAAAAATGGCATTATACTATTTACATGAACGATTTTGGTTTAATTCAGCCCTAAGAAACAGCAATAAGCGCCATCTAATAAAAACACTCACATGGCGCATTGTGGGAACTTTAGACACTATGCTATTGGCATGGTTTATTACCGGAAACCCAATGACCGGACTTAAAATTGGTACAGCAGAGGTTGTTACAAAAATGATATTATATTATCTTCACGAAAAAGTATGGTATAAAGTAAATTATGGTTTACCATCCAGAGGAAACACTATATAATGGCCAAAAATATCACATCACATCATTTTCAAATTTCTCGACAAAATAGAGAAGAAAAAAATGGGCATAGATCTTTTCTTGTATGGTTTACAGGACTTTCAGGTTCGGGTAAATCTACCATAGCAAATGCTTTAGAGTTGGCACTTAATGAGAAGAATATTAAAACCTATATTTTAGATGGAGATAACGTTCGTGGTGGCTTAAATAAAGATTTGGGGTTTGCGCCAAAGGACAGATCTGAGAATATTAGACGCATTGCTGAGGTCTCAAATTTAATGATAGATGCTGGTTTGGTGGTTCTATCTGCTTTTGTCTCACCATATAAAAAAGACAGGGAAGCTATTCGTACTGTCGTTAAAGATGCTAACTTTGTCGAGATTTTTGTCAACACAAGTTTACAAGAGTGTGAACGTCGTGATGTAAAAGGGCTGTATAAAAAAGCCAGAGCTGGTGAAATAAAAAACATGACAGGTGTTTCGGCACCTTACGAGGCTCCAGACCAACCTGATGTTGAGGTTAAAACAGAAACGGAAACCATTGAGCAAGCCGTTAATAAAATAATGAAGGCCATAGCTAATAAATTAAAACTCCAAAATGTCTAAATATTACCTGAATTACATAGATGAATTAGAAAGTGAGGCCATTTATGTGCTTCGCGAAGTTTGGGCACAATTCCAAAATCCCGTAATTCTTTTTTCGGGAGGAAAGGACTCTATTGTTGTAACGCATTTAGCACGTAAAGCATTCTATCCTGCAAAGATTCCTTTCTCGCTAATGCACGTAGATACAGGCCATAATTTTCCTGAAACTATTCAATTTAGAGATAATCTAATAAAAGAGCTTGGAGTAAATTTAATTGTCGGTTCAGTGCAAGAGGCTATTGATAATGGACGTGTAGCAGAAGAAAGAGGTAAAAATGCCACCAGAAATACACTTCAAATCACAACCCTTTTAGACGCTATAGAAACCAATAAAGTAGATTGTGCCATTGGAGGAGGAAGGCGCGACGAAGAAAAAGCAAGAGCAAAAGAACGTTTTTTTTCTCACCGAGATGATTTTGGACAATGGGACCCTAAAAATCAAAGACCAGAATTGTGGAACATCTTTAACGGAAGACATTTTGAAGGAGAGCATTTTAGGGCATTCCCAATAAGTAACTGGACAGAAATGGATGTTTGGAATTATATTTTGAAAGAAAACTTGGCTATTCCGAGTCTATATTTTGCACACAAAAGAGAAGTCGTTTGGAGACAAAATTCTTGGATACCAAATTCCGAGTTTTTAAAACTCGAACCTTCTGAAGAAGTCGTTCAAAAGAAAATAAGATTCAGAACCCTTGGAGATATTACTATTACTGGTGGATTAGAATCTGAAGCAGATACGCTTGAGAAAATAGTAAACGAAGTTTCAACAATGCGCCAAACAGAACGCGGTAATAGAACGGACGATAAACGTTCAGAATCAGCAATGGAAGACAGAAAAAGACAAGGTTATTTTTAAATGAAGTTTGAATATGATAGACAATAATCAATTATTAAGATTTACTACGGCAGGAAGTGTTGACGATGGAAAAAGCACCTTAATTGGTCGCTTGTTATACGATTCAAAATCTATTTTTGAAGATCAGTTAGAAGCCATAGAAAACACAAGTAAACGTAAAGGACATAATGGAGTGGATTTAGCACTCTTTACAGATGGTTTAAGAGACGAAAGGGAGCAAGGCATCACCATCGATGTAGCTTATAGGTATTTCACAACTCCAAAACGAAAATTCATTATAGCAGATACACCAGGCCATATCCAATACACACGCAATATGGTTACTGGTGCTTCAACAGCAAACGCAGCCATTATTTTGGTAGATGCCAGACACGGAGTGATTGAGCAAACTAAGCGTCATGCTTTTATTGCATCATTGCTTCAAATTCCGCACATCATTGTCTGTGTGAATAAAATGGATTTGGTTGATTTTTCGGAAGAAGCATATAATAAAGTCATTAATCAATTTGAAGAATTTTCATCTAAATTATTAATAAAGGATATACGTTTTATACCATTAAGTGCATTAAACGGAGACAACGTTGTCAATCGTTCTAAACACACAGATTGGTATCAAGGAGCACCTTTATTACATACTTTAGAAACGCTTCATATCAGTAGTGATATCAATAAAATAGATGCACGTTTTCCTGTTCAGACCGTTATTCGTCCGCAATCAGAATCCCACAGAGATTATAGAGGTTATGCAGGTAGAGTAGCAAGTGGTGTACTTAGGGTAGGTGATGTAATTACAGCAATGCCATCTGGTTTTACTTCCAAAATAAAAAGTATTGATACCTTTGACAACAAGTTGAAAGAGGCTTATGCGCCAATGTCTGTAACTATAACCTTGGAAGACGATATTGATATTAGCCGCGGAGACATGATTGTGCGTTGTAATAACAAACCAGACGCTAGTCAAGACATAGAGGTTATGCTATGCTGGTTGCAAAATGAAACCGCAAAACCAAGAGCAAAATATTTGGTTAAGCATACATCGAATGAAGAAAAAGCCATGATAAAAGAAGTGGTTTACAAAATAGACATTAAAACTTTGGAACGTTTAGAGGATGACAAATCTTTAAACATGAACGATATTTGTAAAGTTAGAATAAGAACTACAAAACCATTAATGGTAGATTCTTATAGAGAAAACAGAACCACAGGTAGCATTATTTTGGTCGATGAAATGACCAATGAAACGGTTGCCGCAGGTATGATTGTTTAGTACTTATATATTGTTCAAATCATTAATAATGGTATTTTTACCACATTTAAAAAATTAAAAAAATCATATGTTTAGCTTAAAGGACAAATCAATTCTAATCACAGGAGGTACAGGATCACTTGGGAAGGCACTGACTAATCACATTTTACGAAATTATCCTGATATTAAAAAACTTGTGATTTTTTCGCGAGATGAGCAAAAACAGTTTCAAATGGCGCAAGAATACCCTGAAAAACAGTTTCCTCAAATCAGGTTTTTTATAGGCGATGTAAGAGACAAAGAGCGATTGGTAAGAGCATTTCAACATATTGATTACGTTATTCATGCAGCAGCAATGAAACATGTACACATAGCAGAATATAATCCTGACGAATGTATAAAAACAAATATTAATGGAGCCGAAAATGTCGTAGATGCTTGTTTAAGAACTAATGTACAACGTGTAGTTGCTTTATCTACAGATAAGGCTTGTGCTCCAATAAATTTATACGGAGCAACAAAATTAACTTCTGATAAACTCTTCATCGCAGCAAATAATATAAAAGGAGATAATCCTATTCGCTTTTCTGTGGTTAGATATGGAAATGTAATGGGCTCTAATGGTTCTGTTATTCCGTTTTTCATTAACAAGAAAAAGGAAGAAAATAAACTTCCAATTACAGATCCTAATATGACACGGTTTAACATCTCTCTTCAAGGTGGAGTAGATATGGTGATGCATGCTTTAGAACACGCTTGGGGTGGTGAATTATTTGTGCCTAAGATACCGTCTTACAAAATTATGGATGTTGCAGAAGCTATAGGGCCTAATTGTGAAAAACCAGTTGTAGGTATAAGACCAGGTGAAAAAGTACATGAAGAAATGATTACATCATCAGATTCTTTTTACACTTATGATTTAGGTAAATATTACACCATACTACCAGCAACTCACCAATGGAAATTAGAGGATTACATAAGTACTTTCAACGCAAAAAAAGTAGACCAAGGATTTAGTTATAACTCTGGAGAGAATGAGGATTGGGAAACTATTGAAAGTTTAAGAAAACTTATTAAAGAACATGTAGACCCAACCTTTGAAGTCTAATGGATAAAAAAGTTATACCATACGGAAGACAGCACATAGACCAAAACGATATTGATGCTGTAGTTGAGACCCTAGCGGCAGATTTCTTAACCCAAGGACCAAAAGTTGTAGAATTTGAGAATAAATTCGCAAATTATTTAGGTGCCAAATATGCTGTAGCAGTTTCTAATGCTACTGCAGGTTTACATATTGCAGTTATGGCTTTGGGATTAAAACCAGGTGAACGTGTTATAACCACACCCATTACTTTTGCTGCTTCAGCCAATTGTATTCGTTATGTAGGTGGAGAGGTGTGGTTTGCAGATATTGACCCAGAAACATACCTTTTATCTTTAGAGAGCACAAGGAAGTTAATAGAAAGCAAACCCGCAGGTTTCTTTAAAGGCATTATTCCAGTTGATTTTGCCGGTTTACCAGTAAACCTTGAAGATTTTAGAGAGTTGGCAGATAAACATAATTTATGGCTTATTGAAGATGCCTGCCACGCTCCCGGAGGTTACTTTACTGATTCAAAAGATGAAAAACAAATGTGCGGTAATGGTAATTTCGCAGATATAGGGGTTTTTTCTTTTCACCCAGTAAAACACATAGCTTGTGGAGAAGGTGGCATGGTTACTACTAACTCTGAGAAATTATATAATAACTTATCTAAGTTAAGAACTCACGGTATTACCAAAGAAAACATGAGTGAAAACCATGGTGGGTGGTATTATGAAATGCAGGAGTTGGGATACAATTATAGATTAACAGATATTCAATCTGCTTTAGGTATAACACAACTTTTAAAGAATAGCAAAGGTGTATCTAGACGTAATGAATTAGCTAATAATTATAAAAAAGCTTTTAAAGGAAAAATAAAATACCAAAGTCTGCCTAATGGGATGTATAATGCACATCATCTATTTGTTATTGAAATAGAGGATAGAAAAGCACTTTATAATTACCTAAGAGAAAACAACATTTTTGCGCAAATACATTATATACCTGTGCATACTTTGCCTTATTATAAAGAAATAGGTTATGGAAGCGCAGACTTAAGCCAAGCTGAAAATTATTATTCAAAATGTATTAGTTTGCCCATGTATCCAAGCTTAAGTGATGAAGAACAAGAATATGTTATAGACACTACGTTAAGTTTTTTATAAACATTTGGTGAGCAAATTGAATGAACAATAAAATTATATTAGGTACGGTACAATTAGGTTTGGACTATGGAATAAACAATCTCTCTGGTAAACCATCATTAAAAGAAGCATTTGATATTTTAGATCTGGCACATAGTAGTGGAATAAAAACACTTGACACAGCCGAAGCCTATGGGACTTCAATGGAAGTAATTGGAAAGTTTCAAAAACAATATCCAAATAAAAATTTTAATATAATTAGTAAGCTTTCGGCGAACTCTAATATTTCAAACAAAAATTTATCAAAACATGTTTTGAGTTGTTGTGAGACTTTAAATAGTGAACAGCTTTACGGATATATGTTTCATAACTATGAGAGTTTTATAAAAAACACTAAATTATACGATGAAATGATTTCTCTTAAATCTGAGGGAATTATACTGAATGCTGGTATATCTCTGTACACCAATAAAGAGATAGAGGATATTATTGAAAATTTTAGTGATTTTGATTTTATCCAAATTCCTTTCAATTTACTTGACAATGATTTAAAACGAGCTTCAATTATTTTAAAAGCTAAAGAGAAGGGTATAGCAATACATACGAGATCCACATTTCTGCAAGGTTTGTTTTTTATGGATCCGAGTCAATTACCAAATAAATTATTATCACTGAAACCCTATGTGGAGAATGTGCATAAGATAGCTAGCCAAAATAATTTAAGCCCAGATGAATTGGCCCTGCAGTATGTACTTCAAAAAGACTATATAGATTATGTTTTAATAGGGGTAGATAATAAAAATCAATTAGAAGAAAACATAAAGAAAATAAATAAAACTTTTGATATTTCGGACAAATTGATTGATACGATTGATGTGACCGAAGACCAACTTCTCAATCCTTCTAACTGGCATTGATTAAACCAGTTTATAAAGCTTATTTTTTAAAACCCAAAGCCTAAAATAAATGCTAGCTTTATTTAGGAAACTTGAGAAGAAAGAATTTAATCAATAGGAAAAATCTAAATAAACTTTTTATACCTTCGGTAAATCAGCAAAATACTTTAATCATGAAAAACCTTATATTAATTTTATGCTTCATCTTTATTGCTTGTGGTACAGATGATGATGGAAATAACTCCAATACTATTGAGGTCGAAATTTCTGACATTACAGATAATGGAGCAACACTAGATTGGACAGTACCAAGCAATGTACAATCTGGCTCTAGTGTTGTATATAAAATTATTCTCTCAGGGGAGGTTGTGGCTGATAATTTAACTTCAAGAACTTACACCTTTACAGGGTTGAATGAAAATGTTAACTATACAGGCTCTGTTTTTTCATTAGATTCAAATGGTAACGAAACCTTTACCGATTTTAGCTTTACAACATTGCAAAACCCTATTTTTAATGGTGCGTTAATTTTAACTTCCCAAGAGCAGATAGACAATTTTTATTATACTTCGGTATTAGGAATAACTATAGAAGGTGATGATATAACAGACCTAACAGGTCTCGAATCACTTCAGTTTGTCCACCATTTTATCGAGATTAACAATACGTCCTTAGAAACCTTAGACGGTCTACAAAACATTCAGACAGATACAGATTATTCTATCCAATTAACTAGATTACATTTAGAAGCAAATAATCAGTTACAAGATATAAGTCAACTAAGTGATTTTATAGAAAAATGTGTCCAAATAAGTATTTATGATTGTCCATCTTTGGAAAACTTAGATGGCCTAGATATAGCAGAAAACAGTACGGTTTATTTTAATAATATTGGAATATCAAACTTGTCGGTATTTAGTAATAATACTCAAATAAAAAGACTGGTATTAGAAGAATTAAACAACCTTACAAGTTTAACAGGCCTAGAAAATATACAAGAACTACTTGTGTTAAATATTCGACACTGTCAAAACTTATCGAATTTAAATGGCTTAGGGACCTTGGATAGAATTACTGAATTTGGATTAAATAATAGTGATTTAATAATTTCGTTGGATGGACTGTCTTTCTTAAATACTAATGATGGTATTGCAGTAGTTGTTACAGATAATGACAATCTTTCAGATTTATGTGCTATAAGCAATTGGGTGGAAAATAATTATATTATATCTTACAGTGAAATTACAGGACCTGTATATATTGTTACTGATAATGCTTATAATCCAACCAGAGAAGAAATTACCAATATGAACCTTTGCTCTCTATAGAGATTTGATCAAAGTAGCTTAATAATTGTACAAAAGCCCTTATTGTAATTGAGAATTTTAGATAGATTTGGCTATAAAGTTTACCAAACATGATTTATGAAATTATTTGAAGATATAAAAGACAAGGTTATAATAATAACAGGCGGTTATGGACATTTAGGAAAAGCCATGTGCGATGTCTTAATAAGTTACAATGCCATTGTATATGTTGCAGGGAGAAATAAAGAAAAATTTTTAGAAAAGTTTTCTGATAGTTCTGAACTTGTCAAATTTGTTAATTTAGACGTTGCTAACTGTACCTCAATTAAAGAAGCTTTTAAGCATATTTATGATACAGAAAACCGTATTGACGTTTTAATTAACAATGCTCATTTTGGTGCCACAGCCCATCCGGAGAAATTAACATCACAACAGTGGCGATTTGGCATAGAAGGCGGATTAAATCAATATTTTGATACTGTTAAAGAGGTTATACCATATTTAAAACAGGCCGATAATGGAAAAATAATTAATATAGCTTCTATGTACGGAATTGTAGTACCAGACCTTAGCATTTATGACGGTAGGGAAGAACTGCTTAATCCTTCCAACTATGGAACCTCTAAAGCGGCTGTAATACATTTATCAAAATATTACGCAATGTATTTGGCAAAATATAACATTAATGTTAACACAATTTCTCCAGGTCCATTTCCTTCAGAGACTGTTCAAAAAGACAAAGATTTTGTTAAGCGCTTAGAAGATAAAACAAAGCTCAAACGTATTGGTGACCCAGAAGATTTAAAAGGAATTATATTGTTACTGTCTTCTGATGCCTCAAGTTATTTAACTGGACAAAATATTGTAGTAGATGGAGGTTGGACACTTTAATATAGTAGCGATTATTCAAGCTAGATTAGGCTCCAAGCGGTTGCCAGAAAAAGTTTTGATGCCACTACCGGTAGATAGCAAAAACACCATTATTTCAAGAATAGTAGGAGCAATTAAAAACGTTGAGCCTATCAATGAGATATTTTTAGCAACTTCTAAAGACTCAAAGAATGATCGTTTAGAAGGTGTTTGTGACCAAAACAAAATAAGTTGTTATAGGGGTAGTGAAAATGATGTGCTTTCCAGATTTTATGATATAGTAAAGGATACCAATTTTGATTATGTGTTGAGGTTTACGGCAGACAACCCAATCATAGATCAAGATTTTTTAAACTCTTTTATTCAAAACCACACAGATAAGAATTTAGATTATTCTTGTAGTTCAGGACTTCCTATTGGTTGCAATTTTGAAATGATAAAGTCCTCGGCCATAATTGAGGCTTATAATAATACAGACAATCCCTTTGATAAAGAGCATGTAACACCTTACATAAAAAATAATTTTTCAAAGAAAGAAACTTACAAATATAAAACATCAAAAGAAACAGCTAATCTACGGTTTACGATAGACTACGCTAGCGATTACGCTTTTATGAGTTTAATGTATAGTATGTTAGGGCCGAAGGAACACTATAGGCTTGAGGATTTTCTTAAACTTTTATCCCAAAAACCGTGGCTCAAGACCATAAACACTGGTAACATTCAAAAAACCAAAACTGAAAACTTAGAAGAAGAAATAGACATAGCTCTTACTATCACGAAAGAACTAGAATTAAATTTATTAACCAATTTATTAATTGATGCACAAAAAAAAGGGGATAATCTTTAGAGCTGATGGAAATTCTAAAATAGGATTAGGACACGTTTATAGACTTTTTAGTTTGGTTGAGACAGTAAAGCAAGAATATGATTTTTTTTTTCTTACAAAAGAAGAGTCTACTACGTCTATAGTTCCTCACGATTATAATCTAAAAATCATTCCCAAGCATATTGGTTTAGATGATGAGCCAAGTTGGCTACAAGCCAATTTCCCTTCAGGTGAGTTTATTGTTATTGCAGATGGATATCAATTTACGACCTCTTATCAAAAAGCGATTAAAAAAGTAGGATACAAATTAATCTATATTGATGATTTAGCAATTGAACATTTTTTTGCAGATTTGGTAATTAATCACTCACCTCAGGTGAGCGTTAAAGATTTTAGAACTGAAAAATATACAAATTTGGCTTTAGGAACGGATTTCGCTTTATTAAGACCAAAATTTTTAGAATATGCTAAAAAACCACCTACCCTAAAACCTTTAGATAAAGCGTTTGTAAACTTTGGAGGTTCTGATATGTTTGGTTTAACCCATACATCTGTAAAAGCATTATTGGAAATTGACCAAATAAAAGAAATACATATAGTTTTAGGCGCAGCAAATTTAAACGAAAGCCTATACGCACTCCAGGAAAAATTCTCGAGCAAAATTTTAATTCACAAAAATTTATCTGAAATAGAATTGATTAAGGTTATGAAAACTTGTAGTTTTGCCATAGTACCAACTAGCACTATTTTATTTGAGTTGTTTTGTGTTAAAATGCCTATAATTTCTGGTTATTTTGTAGATAACCAAGCAGAGGCTTTTAAATCATTCAAAAAGCGTAACTTAGTATTTGGCATAGATAAAAACCTAAAAGAACTTACTCAAAACAAATTAAGGGTATTAATAAAAAAACTAATTGATGTACCAAACCATCTAGAAGTGTTAAAGAATCAACACAAAATGATTGACGGTAAGCAATCTCTGAGACATTTAAAACTCATAAAGCAATTTACATGAACGATAACGATATAAGCCTGGTTGAGGTGCAAGAGAAGGACATTGAGCAGATTAGAACCTGGCGAAATTCTGATGAGGTTTCATCATATATGTACTCTGATAAGAAAATAACCAAAGAAGATCAGCTTAAGTGGTTTAAAAATGTAGTTAAAGATGATACTTCAAAATATTGGATAATTGAATATCAAGGTAAACAGTTGGGTCTAGCCAGTTTAAGTGGTATAAATAAAACGCTTAATAGCTGTTATTGGGCATTTTATTTAGGAGATACATCTGTAAGAGGTGCTGGTATAGGAGGAAAAGTAGAGTATAATGTTTTGAGATATGTTTTTGAAGATATGCAATTGCATAAATTAAGATGTGAAGTTTTTACTTTCAACAATAAAGTAATTAAAATGCACGAAAAATTTGGCTTTAGGCGAGAAGCCTATTATAGAGATCATTGTTTTAAAAATGGAGCTTTTCAAGACGCAGTAGGATTGGCAATGATAGAAAGTGAATGGAAAACAATAAAAGAAAAAATGTATGCAAAAATCTACAGAACAGATAAAAACAGGTAGTACGTACCGAGAAAAATTTTCATACACTCAAGAAAATGTAGATGATTTTGCAAAAATTTCTGGTGATAAAAATCCATTGCATATAGATGAGGAATATGCCTCAAAGTCAATATTTAAGAAAAGAATAATTCACGGTTATTTAGGTACAAGTATTTTTTCAAAAGTATTTGCCATGAATTTTCCTGGAGAAGGTACCATTTACTTAAAACAGGATCTAAAGTTCTTAAAACCAATGTATGCATTAGAGGAGTACACAGCCGTGTTTGAAGTTACAAATCATATTACGGATAGACATAGAGCATTAGTAAGTACCAAAATAATAAATAGTAAAAATGAAGAAATTGTAACTGGTGAGGCATTAATACAAAACAGTAAATTTCTTTAACAGAGCCCAATATTATAGATGTTTAAACAGAAAACCGATTCAGTATTCATAATTGCAGAGTTGTCTGCAAATCACGGAGGCGACATAGAAATTGCAAAAGAAACGATTAAGGCAGCGAAAAGAGCTGGTGCAGATGCTATAAAATTGCAAACATACAAAGCAGATACTATTACACTTGATGTAAAAAATGATTATTTTAAAATCAATCATAACTCACATTGGGATGGAAGGTATTTGTTCGATCTATATGAGGAAGCACACACACCTTGGGAATGGCATAAAGAATTGTTTGAAACAGCCAAAGACGAAGGCTTAATTTGCTTTTCTTCCCCTTTTGATAATAGTGCTGTTGACTTATTGGAATCTTTGGATAACCCTATATACAAAATAGCCTCATTTGAAATAACTGATATTCCGCTAATTGAATATGTGGCATCAAAAGGTAAACCTATTATTATTTCTACAGGTATTGCTTCTATTGAAGATATTGAACTAGCTTTAGATACGTGCAGAAAGCAAAACAATAATGACATTACCTTATTAAAGTGCACTTCTCAATATCCAGCAATGCCAAAAGATTGTAATCTAGCTACTATACCAGACTTAAAATCTAGATTTGAAGTAAATATAGGTCTCTCCGACCACACTTTAGGGATAGAAGCTCCTGTAGTTGCTGTTGCTTTGGGAGCTAAAGTGATTGAAAAGCACTTTATGTTAGATAAAAACATTGGTGGACCAGATGCTCATTTTTCGTTGGACGAATCGGAGTTTACACAATTGGTTAAAGCAGTCAGAAAAGCAGAAAAAATGGTTGGTAAGGTAGATTATGAAATGACTGAAAAGAAGATAAAAAGTAGAGAATTTTCTAGATCACTTTTTGTATCTGAAAATGTAAACTCAGGTGACATTATTGACTCTAAGAACATAAAATCAGTAAGACCAGGTCACGGATTGCATACTAAATATTATAACCAAATTTTAGGAAAAACGTTCACTCAGTCTGTAAGTAAAGGAACACCATTAACACTAAATATGATTGAAAATAACTGATTGTTCTTCGATCAAGTTTATTTTATATTTAAAAACAATAACATTATTAGGTCAGTGGTGGCGTGCCCTCTTCACAATTGATAGTACAAATAGTTTTTCTTAAGAGAGACACAACCATAAGTTATATTTTTATTTAAATGAGAAATAAATGATTAAATATTTAACTTTCTCTAACAATAATATTTTCAAACTAATTAACTTGTTCCTTAGGGTAGCTCCTTTGGCTATAAAGTTCCTTTTTTTTGCTGTACTATCAAAGGCAATGGAAGCAGATGATTACGGTAGTTATACGTTAATAACAACTACCATAACACTTTCAATTTTTATACTTGGATTTGACTTTTATAATTACTCTATAAGAGAAGTGCTTCTTTCTAAATCACAGGTTTTTAGAAAATTATTTAGCACGTTTGTACTGTACCTATCTACTTACGCTATTGTAGCACTTATAGTATTTGGGTGCTTTGTTATATTTAGTGATTTCATTGAATCATCAAGTGAATTGGTAATTACTTTGACCCTTATTTGTTTTTCCGAACATTTTTGCCAAGAAGCTTATAGAATGCAAATAGCATTCAAGAAAATTCTTTTAGCAAATTTACTGTTCTTTTTCAGAGTGTTTGTGTGGATGGTTTATCTCACGGTAGAAGTGATATTCTACAGCAATGATATTTCAGTAATATATATATTAAAAATCTGGATGATTTTTAATTTAATTACGGTTTTTTTAAATGTAATAACAGCATATAAGCCTATTAAAAATAACTTAAACAATCTTAAAATTAACATTCAATTTATTAAGAACGGCTTAGTGATAAGTGGTTTGTTTTTTTTAGGGACATTGTCTCTAAAAACCATAGAATATGTGAACAGATATATTGTAGATTTATTTTTGGGTAAAGAAATTACAGGAGTTTTTAGTTTTTATTCAAATTTGGCTTTAGTTATTTCTGTCTATATAAATGCAATAGTAGTTTCATTTGAGTTACCATCCTTAATTGAAAAAGGTAATAGTAAAGAAATAAATGAACACTTTAAAGGGTTTAAGAACTCGTTTATGAAACAAATAATCATTATTGTAGCCATACTGGTATTAGCAGTATTTCCTATATTAAAATGGCAAAATATACCTATGTACGAAGATTATATATATATATTCTTCATTTTAGTTGTTGCGTCAGCAATTATCAATTATTCGTTGGTTTATCATTTTTATCTTTACATAAAACAAAAAGATAAAACGATACTTATATTAACAGTTAAATCAGGTGTATTTAATTTGATTCTTACAATAGGTCTCACCTATTTATTTGGAGTATTAGGAACGTGTATTGCTTTCTTTCTCACTAGTATTTGTATAATCTACCTTAGAAAATCCAGCTCTAAAAATATTGACTATGAATAATCTATATATTGCTCTTTCCACGCATCACTTAAAATACTGTGAGATGATTGCAGAAGAAAATAAAAATGGAAATAATGTAGTCATAACCAGTGATTATTTTGATGTAAATACAGAGAGGTTTGATAAGGTAGTATTTTTAAAAAAAACAGCATACAACCAATCAGATTCAATAATATCAAAAATTAAGAATATTGTTGACAAAACTTCTGCCTACAAAAAAGCGTTAAAAGAAATTGATTATTTAAAAGACGCAAGTAAGTTAAATCTTTTTTACTCTTCCTTAGAAGACATATTATCAAATTATTTATTTTTCAATTTTTCTAAAAACATACAGGGAATAATTATTGAAGATGGAGTTTTAAATTATTACCAACATAGCTTAAAAGATGTTTCGAGTTTTAATTTTTTTCTCAAAAAAGTTATAGCATTATCTTTTGGATTGCGACTTAATTCATATGAAGGACATACCACAGGTATCGATTACGAAAAAGTTAAGTATCAACTCGTCCGAGAGCCTAGATATGCTATAAGGCCAGAAAAATCAAAGAATTTACCTAAAGAAAAGCGAAGCTTATCTAATTTAAATGACAATATATTGATTGTGGGGCAAGAACCATATTGTAGTTCATTTGGTAAAAAAGTTTATATGGATAAGTTGATAAAGCTAGTTCAAATAATCAAAAAAAATAAGGAATTTAATAATGAGAAAATAATTTTTTATAAACCTCATAGGCATGGACCTAGAATTGAGGTAAAAACTATTGAACAAATCTTTAACAATAATACTTTCCAGTATGTTGAAGAAGATATAAGTATGGAAGATTTATTTTTTGATAAAATTAAGTGTAAAAATATTTATACATTTGACTCTAGTGCTGTTTTCAGTATATTTTCAGACTCTCCAATCAATATACAGAATGAACTTAACATTAATGTTATGCCTTTTCATAAATCAGTACTCAATATGTTGTTTTTAAAATTGAACTTTACAATTCTGTCAAATGATATTTAATCTTATATGCATATTGGTAGTAGTATTGATAAGCTATCATTTTTTTTTAAAGAAAAAATTGATGTTTATCTGTTTTTTGCCATTTCTTATACAGTATCTCTGGATGTTTGCTTCAGTTTTAGTAATAGAGCAAGGAGCGTATATTAGTGAACAGGAAAAGAATGGCGAATTTATTTTCACTAATTTTTATCTACTATTGTTTTTTTTGGTGTCCTTAACCTCATTTATTCTATTTTTTGAAATCTTTAAAAAAGCATTAACATTAAAGTTACCAAGATTAAGGTTTTTAAAAAAAAGTGAAATTTCAATAGTATACTATATAGCCATTATAATAGTAATTATAGCCTACATCAGTTTAATATCTTCTCCTTCTGTATACACTTCAGAGGATGTAAATAAATTTACTTATTGGGACACAGCCAAATATCCATGGTTAAAGGCTATCTTAGGCAGCACAATAGGATATTTACCATTTATTTTTGGATTAATCTTTAACAAGTATAAGAAACCAACCCTCCTATTAATAGTTTTATATATAATTTATTTAGTCGGTGTTGATCAAAAATTTACAGCATTTTTATATGGGATAATAGGTTTCTTAATTTCATTTGCAGTAGTTAACTTTCAAAAAAGACGCAACTATAATATTCTTAGTTTCAAAAAAAGATATCTTATTGTGGTTGCTTCATTGATTTTTTCGTTGGTATTACTTAAGTATTCAAACAAAAACCCATTTGAATACTTAAATTTATCACCAGTAGAATCGGTTTTCTATAGAGCTTTTGGACTTCAGGCCCATGTGTTTTGGGGAGTAAACGAAAAGTATAATTATAATGACCACCCTAATTCTTGGGATTTGAGTGAATTACCATACGGAATGCATGTTGTAATGAAGGATTTTACGCCAGAATTTCACCAAAGGTATTTGGAGAAGTTGTGGGCAAATGGAGTGAGTTGGACCAACGCTTACCCGGCAATTTTAATGCGAATATTTCCTGTACCTCTTGCTCTTTTGGTTCACTTTCTCATATTTTCTATAGTTCCACTTGTTTACACTCTTTTGATAAAAACCATAGAACGAAAGAATTATATTATAGCAATAGTGTTGTTTCAGCTTACGTTATGGCTAACAAATATTTATTCAATGTCTTACTTTTATAGATTAACCAAAGTAGTTTTAATATTTTTATTTTTGGCGTTCATAGCGTTTATCTACAATAGAGCAAAAAAAATAGCATGAAACACATTGATAAAATAACAAATTACTGCTATTACGGGTTACTTTTCTTTCTACCAATTTCAACATTCTTAGATAATGTTGCCCTTTTATCGTTAACTTTTTTAACGTTATTTTTTAAGAAGCGCAAACACACATTAAAACAACTATTGTTTTCTAGTCTATGGTTATTATTTGCTTACATAATTCTGTTAAATATTCTTGACTCTAATTTAGAAACCAAAGTTTACATAAAGCTTCTGCCCTTATTAATAATACCATTTATTTTCTCATACATAAAAAAAGAAACTCTAGAAAAAGGGTTATTGTTTTTATTTATTGCAATTATTATAAAACAGTTTGTTGCTATAGCAGGTATATTAGAATATTATTTTTTCACTGAAGGAAAAACAGTTGCATTAAGAAGTTATGCCGGTATCAATGAAATTTTACATTTTGAAAGACCTTATTTAGGCTTTTTTTCAGCTCTAAACATTATTGTATCGTATTATCTATTTAAAAACCGTAAAATTTGGATCTTTCTAATAACATCAGTTTTTTCTTTTTCAATAATAGTGTTAATCTCAGCAAGACTAGGTTTAATAGTCGCAATATTATCTCTTTTACTGATTGTGATTTCGAGAATTAAAATAAATTTTAAATATTTAATGTTGGTGATTGGCACTTTAACTACCTTAGGGATAATATTTCTAATGTCAAATAATCCCTTAAAAAATAGATTTCAACAAATAAAATATGACACAAGGCTTGTTGTGTGGAATGGAGCATATAATATATTCACAGAAACTTCACAGCCTTTTTTTGGACTAAAAAGCCAATCAAAAGTTTCTGAAAAATTAATAGACTATTATAAAAATGATGCTTATTTTGAATACCAACCAGACAAAACGCGGTTTGTTAACAAAGGCTACAATACGCACAATCAGTATTTAAATGAAATATTACGCGGTGGCATTTTTGGACTTTTACTTTTTATGATGCCTTTATGCTATTTGATTTTTCAAAACATTAAAATGAAAAAGCTTGAATTTACATTGTTATTAATATCCGTGTCTTTATTTTTTATGGTCGAAAATCTTTTGGCAAGACAAATAGGAGTTTATACAACCGCTATTATATTATCATTAACCCAAAAAACCTTAAATGAAAAAAGTTAGCTTAATTATTTTATTCGCCTTAATGCTATCATGTCAAAATGAAAAGAAATCTTCGGAAAACACAACTTTAAAAGTTGATAAATACGTTGATTCGGTATATACACTAAATGATGCTTTTAAGATCGGAGACGTGAGAAGATATGGTGTAGAACCGGGTAAGGGCATAGGTCAGCATCCAAAACTCTTAAAAGATAAGTTAGAAGTATTGTTAGATATTTCTGAGCTAGGTATTGAGCTCTATTTTCCTGGAGGAGTATATGATAGAACTTTAAACGTCGAAAATAGAAATAAAGTCAAAATAGTGTCCGATAGCGCACTCTTTACAGGTGCTATTAACATTAAAAATTCAACAGAGATAGAGATTGATGGTATAGTTCAATCACTTTCTCGTTTTTATACTCAAAACTCTAATAATATCAATATAAATACAATAATTACCAAAACAGACACTATTACCAAAGCAAGCAATTTAAGGAGTACGGGTTGTTCTATACATGGAGGTTCTAAAAATGTTACGATAAAAAAAATATTAATTAAAGACTCTGGGTCAGGATCAGATGCTTACAAATATATTAAAGGAGGCTTAGTAATACACGGACATAACAATGAACCGCGCGATATAAAAATTGACTCTGCAATAGTAGAATCGTCAGATAGACACGGCGCGTATTTGTCGGGAGAAGACATAGAAATCAAATATTTACATATCAAAAAATTTGGTATAGGTTCTGTCGATAATATGGCACCTATGGAAGGTGGAATTGACGGTGAACAGAAAGATTTTGCAGGCTTATGGATTAAAAATTGCCATGACTCTTTTATTGATAAAGCAATAATTAATGCAGAGGATTCAAAAGGAAAGTATACAATAAATTTTGATATTGGAGAGGAATTTAGACCTACAACAATTGAAAAACTCATAATTAAAAACGAAAGTTCAAACAATGAGTTAGATAAAAGAATATTTTCGCGAACCGGTGTCAAATACATTGAACTCATTGAAAAATAATATTGTTATTTCTCAGCTAAATAATATCAATTAAGTCATTAAATATGAAAAAAGCATTGATACATGATTGGTATTACGTAAATGGTGGTGCTGAGAAAGTAATACATTCCTTTAACAATATTTGGAATGATTTTGATCATTATGCTTTGGTCGATTTTTTGGATAAAGAAGATCGAGAATATATTTTAAATGGTTCTACAGCTAATACAAGCTTTATTCAAAAATTACCAACAGCAAAATCAAATCACAGAAAATTTTTGCAATTATTCCCATATGCGGTAGAACAATTTAATTTAAATAAATACGATTTGGTTTTAAGTTCCTCTGCCTCTATTGCAAAAGGAGTTTTAACTAACCAAAATCAACTACACATATGTTATTGTCATTCCCCAATGCGCTATGCATGGGATTTATATTATCAATATTTAGAAGAATCTAACTTTGGATTCTTTAAGGGAATGTATGCTAAAAGAGTGCTACACAAAATGAGGAATTGGGATGTCATCAACTCAAATCGTGTAGATGTTTTTATTGCAAATTCAAATTATATTAAGGGCAGAATAAAGAAAATATACAATAGAGATGCCAAAGTAATTTATCCACCTGTAGATGTGAATAAATTCACCTTAGAAACCAAGAAGGAAGACTATTACTTTACTGCTTCAAGAATGGTTCCGTATAAAAAAATAGATTTGATTGTAAAATCATTTAATAAGCTGCCTAATAAAAAACTTATTGTTGCAGGAAGTGGACCAGACTTTAAAAAAATAAAAGCTATTGCTGGAGAAAACATTGAGCTTGTAGGTTTTTTAGAAGAAAAGGAACTTAAAAGTTACATATCTAAAGCAAAAGCTTTTGTTTTTGCAGCTGAGGAGGATTTCGGAATTTTACCTGTAGAAGCCCAAGCTTGTGGCACACCTGTTATAGCTTATAATAAAGGTGGAACCAGGGAGACAATTATAAACAAAAAAACAGGCTTATTATATAATGTTCAATCTGAAAACTCTATAGTAAATGCAGTTAACGAATTTGAAAAACTAATATTTAATCCCAATGAAGTTAGAGAGAATGCATTAAGGTCTGTCTCTTATACACATCTGACGCTGCCGACGACTCCTTACGTGTAGA
>OJDK01000355.1_pt1 | contig 21074 bp, 17 predicted proteins | sample 1592791 | NCBI WGS metagenome assembly OJDK01 (sample SAMN05416878, study PRJEB24817) | seawater metagenome | isolation source: Sea water | place: Canada:Atlantic | collected 2013-11
AGATCTACACGTAAGGAGTCGTCGGCAGCGTCAGATGTGTATAAGAGACAGTATGAAAACTGACTATTACCAGCGACACCATACAAGCAAAAACATGAATAAGTTTCTGCTGATTATTTTTTTTAAGGTAAGTTTTAGAATAGCTTATAAATCCACTAGCAAAGAAAAATGACAAAATAATTGGAAGCAAATGCTGTAAACTTCCTATCTCTACAGAATTTTGAATGACAGAAAGTAAAATTAAAAACACAACCTAAAAAATTAAGCGTTATGCTTTCTGTGCTGTTCTCTTGCTAACAAGGTATTTTTTAGTAGCATTGCAATGGTCATTGGCCCTACTCCACCAGGTACTGGCGTAATGAAACTTGCTTTTTTACTTACATTTTCAAAATCAACATCACCTGTAATATAATACCCTTTTTCTGAATCGTCCGGTACGCGAGTGATACCTACATCAATGATAACTGCATCATCTTTTACCATTTCGGCTTTTAAGAATTTTGGAATACCTAATGCCGAGATAATTATATCTGCTTGTGATGTAATCTGAGTAATATTTTTGGTATGGCTGTGTGTTAGCGTTACTGTTGAGTTTCCTGGAAAGCCTTTACGACCCATTAAAATACTCATTGGACGACCAACAATATGCGAACGACCAATAACTACCGTATGCTTACCTTTGGTTTCTACTCCAAATCTATCTAAAAGCTCTAAAATCCCAAATGGTGTAGCCGGAATAAAAGTGGACATATCTAAAGCCATCTTTCCAAAATTCATGGGATGAAAACCATCTACGTCTTTATCTGGGTTTACTGCCATTAATACTTTACGAGTATTAATTTGCGGAGGTAATGGTAACTGAACGATGAAACCATCAATATTATCATTATTATTTAACTCTTCGATTTTATCTAACAATTCTATTTCACTTGTGGTATTAGACATACGAACCATAGTAGATTCAAAACCCACACGCTCACAAGCTCTTACCTTACTACCAACATACGTTAAACTTGCTCCGTCATTACCAACAATCACAGCAGCCAAATGTGGTACTTTTTCGCCGTTGGTTTTCATTTGTTTAACTTCTTCTGCAATTTCACTTTTAATGTCTTTGCTAACTTTTTTACCGTCTAAGATTGTCATGCTTTATAAGTTTTCAGTCGCAGTCACAGTTTTCAGTGGATTATTTTTTTTAAAGTTTTAAGTCGCAATAACAAATTTTAATTGCTTACTTGCAGCAGCATACTTTCTAAAAAAATAGATCACACTAATTTTACTCCGAATTTGTCTGGATTGTTAATCATATAATTTATTAGTTTACCAACTTCAATACTTTGGTTGGATAAATCTCTATGTTGTTCTGTTGAAAGATATTTACAAGCTAACGCAAAATCCAACCACGTCGTTGTTTCTGAATTTTCGCCATCAGCATCAGTCAATTTACTAATAAAATGTTTTGGGTATCTCCTTTTTCTATAGGATTCGGATATATTAGCGTTTACCGAACGTGAACTTCTTCTAATTTGATCCGTTAAAGAATAAGTTTCTTCCTTTGGAAATGATTTTGAAATTTCAAAAATAACCATCGCCAAATCAAACGCTTTTTGATAGGCAATTAATGTTTTGAAATCCATGTGTTTACTTTTAGCTTAGAATACTGAAAACTGCGACTACGACTGAGAATTAATTCATCCCTTTCATCATCTGCATCATGCGCTTACCGCCACCACCTTGCATCATTTTCATCATTTTACTCATTTGGGTAAATTGCTTCAAAAGTTGATTGACCTCTTGTACTGATGTACCAGAACCTTTTGCAATACGTTTTTTTCTACTTGAATTTATAACTGAAGGTGCTGAGCGTTCCTCTGGCGTCATTGAGAATATGATGGATTCGATACCTTTAAATGCGTCATCATCAATATCAATATCTTTCATCATTTTACCAGCTCCGGGAATCATGCCAATTAAATCTTTCATGTTACCCATCTTTTTGATTTGTTGAATCTGTTTCAAGAAATCATCAAAACCAAATTGGTTTTTGGCAATCTTCTTCTGTATTTTTCGAGCTTCCTCTTCATCATATTGTTCTTGAGCTCTTTCAACAAGAGATACAACATCACCCATTCCAAGGATACGATCTGCCATACGTGAAGGATAGAAGACATCTATAGCCTCCATTTTTTCACCTGTACCAATAAATTTAATTGGTTTGTTTACAACAGACTTAATTGAAATGGCAGCACCACCTCGAGTATCACCATCTAATTTAGTAAGGATAACACCATCAAAATTTAATATATCATTGAAAGTTTTTGCTGTATTTACAGCATCTTGACCAGTCATTGAATCTACTACAAACAAAGTTTCTTGTGGCTCAATGGCTTTGTGAATGTTTGAAATTTCGGTCATCATCGCTTCATCAACCGCCAAACGACCAGCAGTATCAATAATGACAACATTGTGACCATTGGCTTTTGCATGGGCAATACCTGCTTTAGAAATTGCAACAGGGTCTGTATTTCCTTTGTCACTATAAACCTCAATCCCTATTTGATCTCCAACAATATGCAATTGATCTATAGCAGCAGGACGATACACATCACAAGCCACCAATAATGGTTTTTTGGTCTTTTTATTCTTTAAGTAATTTGCCAGTTTACCAGAAAAGGTTGTTTTACCAGATCCTTGTAAACCAGACATTAAAATAACACTTGGATTTCCAGAAAGATTAATACCTTCTGCATCGCCTCCCATAAGCTGGGTTAACTCGTCCTTAACGATTTTAACCATTAACTGACCAGGCTGTAGCGTGGTTAATACATCTTGGCCTAATGCTTTTTCTTTAACACGATTGGTAAACTCTTTAGCGATTTTAAAGTTAACATCGGCATCTAAAAGCGCACGTCTTACTTCTTTTAAAGTTTCGGCAACATTAACTTCTGTAATGCTCCCATGACCTTTTAATACGTGTAACGCTTTATCTAACTTATCACTTAAATTATTGAACATATTTATCTGTATTCCGTAAGCAGTCTGCAGTAAGCAGTCTGTACAATTTTAATAAGTTGCAAATTTAAGAATTTACGAGCTATAAAACGAATGAGATTTTTATAAATATGCCCTCAACAGGTTGATTATTTTATAAAAAGAAAAGAGCTGCCATATAGCGGTGGGCAACTCTCTTCATCAACTTAAACCTACTAACTTAAAGCGGTTTTTTTATATTTTTATAATTATTCACAATTTCTATCGAACACCAACTCGTTATCACTATTACTTACATCGTGCAATACCAATTGGCTTCCCGTACATTCAACCACTAACCAAGCACCTGCTATTGCCTGAATATTTGGCCCACTGACATTAGAAAATTCAATTAATACTCCATCGGATGTTTGAGATGTTGTCCAAGTTGCATCAATGGTTTGTGTATCAGTATAGATGACAACAATATTGTTTGCTCCTTCAAAATCGAAATTCCACTGTACCAAATCATTGCTTCCATTAAAGCTTGTTATGTTCCACATACACTCTAGGAGTATACCATCAATATCACCTTCTGTACAATTACCAGCATTGCAGTCTGTAAGAAGCAATTCAATAGGAAAGACTTCAAATTGACCTTCGATTTCAACTCTTACATACATGGTCTGTGGCATATGCGTATTGTTAAAAGCCTGTGGGTTTGGTATAGGATTAACTCCTGTTACTGCGTCTTCTTGGTTGATATGATAAGTTACCTCATCTGCACTTGGCGTACAATTAGCAAATGCTGTAGTAAGATCAAAGGTTTCAGTACTATCATTATTCTCATCACAAAGTTCAATTACAGCATCAAAGCTTTCAAAACATTCAAATAGGTTGCATTCAATTGCATTTAGAAAAATAGAGAATATTTGATAATTTCCACTTTCTGCTTCAACCCTTAAATAAATCTCATAGGTAATAGAGAAATAAGATTCTGTGTTTTCAATAGGAAATACATTATTCTCGGCATCTGACAAATTAAAGTGGAAAGATGCTGTGTAAGGTTCTGTACAGGTAATTAACCCTATGGTATCTGCACTAAGATTAAACTCAGCCTCACCTGCATCGTTAGCACATTCCACCAATTCAAAATCTGTGAAACAATCAAATACTTGTTCTTGACTTTCACAGTCTTTTTCCAATACCATGATTTGATTGTCTTTTACAAATTCATAGCGCTCATCATCACATTCTACAATTTTCCAATCACCTCCTAAATCTTCAAAATCAGAGTCTAAAACTAAATAGCTATATTCACCAACTACACTCAATGACCAATAACTGACAAAGTTATACGTGTTTCCACTTTGGGAAATTGAAAAAGTATTATCTGAGTTGAAACTTAAATCGATTCCTTGAAATTCAGGAAAGCTTGAATAAGCTGCAATCTCCCATAAACAGTCTTGTAAATTCTCATTTACCTCAACAACAGAGCAGTCTGTATCACCTTCACAATCTTTCTCTAGTTCTATTGTCATGTCTCCTCGTACTATTTCTATTTGGTCATCACTACATCCTACAATCAACCATTCGCCTCCAAGATCCTCTTGAAATGCTGTTAATTCTGAAAATGTTAATATTAAACCATTATTGGTTGATGATAAACTCCATGCTCCACCAATAGCTGATGTTGCCATGCCTTCTGGTATTTCTAAACTTCCGTCTTCATTAAAAACCAATTTATAATTATCATAAGCATCTGTACCGTTTGAAAAATCCCACGGACATTGCACCAAAAGTCCACTCACAAATTCTTCTGTACACTCCTCATCCTCCTCATCACAATCATTTTGAGCTGAAGCAATAGCATTTGCAAGTTCTTGATTGGAATTTACCTCAACATTTTCACCATTAGCAAACTCTAAAGTGACTGGGAAATTTAAACTCACAATCAAAGCATTATCATCATCCTCTAATTCTTCAAGGAAATTATGCAGAGCTTCATCATTTTCTACAATTACTGTATCAATAATATCGAATTCCGAATTAAATACTGAAAACGAAATTGGGTATTGAAAATCCACACATTCTATCACTTCATCTTCATCATCGCATTGGTTTATAAAACTTTCTAATTGTTCTTCATTTTCTATAGTAATTTCAGAATAATCACTGAATATAATTGTAATGGGAAACAGAAATTCAGGAGCATCATCTTCAACGTTAAAAGAACTCAAAAGTTCTTCTAATTCTTCAAGATCACTTTCAGCTTCAATAGTTATGGTAATATCACTAATAACAATGGTTACTGGTAATTCAATTGAAAAACAACTTGCGTTATCCAACACATCATCATAAGCACCAAAATTTGCTGTTGTATTTCTCATTAAGTTTACTAAAGCCGAATTTGGCTCTAGTGTTTCTTCATTGTTTGGATTTTCCAAATCACTCTGCTCATCTTGACAAGATGTTGTCACTAAAAGTGCGAGAAAGATAAAAATAAGTAGGTATTTAAATTTAGTTTTCATAATTGAGTTTTTTGGTCTGTTTATTATAAAACAAGCTACTATTCTTATCTCCTACCTTAAATGTTAAAAAATTTATTTCTAATTTGTAACGCGTATAAAAACTGTTATGAACAAACCATTAAAAAATAATATCTGCGAAGAAAAACTGTTTGAACGGTTATATAAAAAGCATTCTAAAAATCTTCATGATTTCCTGTATTATAAATTTGGAGAGCAACTAAATCCGCAAGACAAAGTTCAGGAAGCCTTTATTAAATTATGGCAAAACTGTAGCAAAATAGAACCTCCAAAAGCGAAAAGTTTTTTATTTACCACGGCAAATAATTTAATGTTAAATGCAGTTGCGCATCAAAAAGTAGTTTTAAAATATAACAAGCTTCCTCATAAACACTCTACAAATGTATCTCCAGAGTTTGTGCTACAAGAAAAAGAATACAATGAAAAATTACAAAATGCCTTAGCGAATTTAACCGAAGCACAACGGGTTGCTTTTTTAATGAACCGTGTTGAAGGAAAACGCTTTAAAGAAATAGCTGCATTATTGGATATATCTACCAAAGCAGTTGAAAAACGAATTTACGGAGCATTGAAAAAATTGAGAAAAGATATAGAAGAATTATGATTGACAATTTTCCATTGATATTTGAAATTCAGAAAAAAGGTAGGAGAATTTTAATTGAAACTGTTATATACACGAAATAAAGACATGAATAAAGAAGATTTAATAAAGAAATGGTTGGACAACAACTTAAATCCTGAAGAGCAAAAAGCTTTTGAACAACTTGAGGATTATAAAGAGCTAACCAAAATGGACAGTTCTCTAAAAAACTTTAGAGCACCTAAGTTTGCTGTTGATTCTAATTACAAGAATTTAAAACCCAACTTAAATAAAAATTCAGAAAGCAATTGGTGGAAACCACTAATTCGCATAGCTGCTATTTTCGCCATTGCATTTAGTGTGTACTACTACTCCACTTCTCTCGATACTGAGATGAATACCAATATTGCTGAGCAAATTAGTGTTGACTTACCAGATCAATCCGTTGCTAAGCTTAATGCAAACTCACTTCTATCCTTTAATGATCACTCATGGGAAGAAAAACGTGAAGTAAACCTAATTGGTGAAGCTTTCTTTAAAGTGGCAAAAGGCCAAAAATTCGATGTCATTACCAAAAATGGCATTGTCACTGTTTTAGGAACACAATTTAACGTAAAACAACGCAGCACTTACTTTGAAGTCACCTGTTATGAAGGCTTGGTTGCCGTAACACATAAAAACTCTACAGTTGAATTACAACCCGGAGATACCTTTAAAATTATTGATGGGAAACAAATTACCAATGAAAAAGAAACCGCTACAAAACCAAGTTGGTTAAGTGGTGAAAGCAACTTTAAAAGTGTACCATTAAAATATGTGATTGCTGAATTTGAAAATCAATATGATTTATCAATAATCCACAAAAACATTGATACTTCGCGATTATTTACAGGAAGTTTTACGCACAAAGATTTAGATTTAGCACTCAAATCTATAACATTACCATTAAATTTGAGTTATAGCAAATCAGGAAAATCTATCAAATTAAAGCGTGAATAAATTATTACTGTGCGTACTTTTATTTGTTTTTGGCATTGCTTTTTGTAATCTTTCACACAGTCAAGATCAAAAAGACAATAAGCAACCCCTTTCGCAGATTCTTAAAACACTAGAGGAACGCTATTCTATTAAATTTTCTTTTGAAACAAAAACCATTGAAAATATTTCAATTGAACCTTTAAACCCTGAAATATCATTACAAGAGTCCATTAAAATCTTAAGAGAGATCACTCCTTTAAATTTTGAAATTTTAAACCAGCGTTTTATTGCCATAACACCAAAAATGGCATTACAAATGGATAACACCACGCAGCATTTAGATGAAGTCGTTATAAATAATTACTTAGCCAAAGGTATTACAAAGACAAACAACGGAGCGATTGAAGTTAATGCCAAAACATTTGATATTTTACCAGGATTAATTGAACCAGATATACTGCAAATTTTACAAAATCTTCCTGGCATTATTAGTACTGATGAGCGTATTTCCAATCTAAATGTAAGAGGAGGAACAAACGATCAAAATCTTATTTTATACGAAGGAATTAGAATGTACCAATCTGGTCATTTTTTTGGTTTAATTTCCGCTTTTAATCCCTATTTATCTGAAAAAATAAATGTATCAAAAAATGGTACTAGCGCAAAGTTTGGCGATGGTGTTTCGAGTACTATTTCTATTGAAAATTCTAACACTATTGACAATAATGTAAAAGGAGGTTTTGGAGCCAATTTATTGGGTTTTGATGGATTTGCCAGAATTCCACTTTCAAAAAAAATAGAGTTACAATTGTCCGCAAGGCGTTCATTTACCGACCTTTTCTCTTCACCAACTTACGATGCTTATTTTGAGCGAATTTTTAGAGATTCTGAATTAAGTACAAATAACACTTCAAACACATTACAATCTGAAGACGAACGTTTTTTCTTTTATGATATAAACACTAAACTATTATATAATATTGACGACTCGTCTAAACTGCGCTTTAATTTTTTGAATATATACAACAGTTTGGATTATAACCAAGCTTTCACAAACAGCAACAATAATTTAGAAGAAAGTAATAGTGCGTTAGACCAAATTAGTTTTGGTACAAGTTTAAGCTATTCTAAAATTTGGAAAAATGGGTTTGAAACTGAAATTAAAGCTTACTTTTCTAGTTACGATTTATATGCCGAAAACAACAATATTACCGACAACCAGACACTGATCCAAGAAAATGAAGTTAATGATTATGGTATTCGTTTAGATGTTTCAAAGCGATTAAACAAAAGCATTAAACTAAACGGTGGCTACCAGCTAAACGAAGTTGGTGTAAGTAACCTGGAAGATGTGCGCAACCCAAATTTTACAAGTTTTTCAAAAGAAATTATTAGAACCCATGCATTGTTTAGTGAAGCGGAATGGTATTCAAAATCAAAAAAAACCTACATAAGATTAGGTCTAAGAGGTAGCTATTTTGAAAAATTTTCAGACTTTGTTGTTGAGCCTCGCTTAGTTTTCAACCAAAAATTTCTTCAACATTTTAGATTAGAAATTTTAGGAGAGTTAAAAAGCCAGTCCCTAACGCAGATTATAGATTTACAGCAAGATTTTTTTGGTATTGAAAAACGCAGGTGGCAATTAGCTTCTAAAGAAGATATACCAATTATAAAAAGCCAACAAGCTTCATTTGGGTTGAGTTACAGCCAAAACAAATTATTAATCTCAGCTGAAGCTTATTATAAAAATGTTGATGACATAACGGCACGCAGTCAAGGCTTTCAAAATCAATTTCAGTTTGTAACTGATATTGGGTCTTATTCGGTAAAAGGTATAGACTTATTGATAAATAAACGTTTCAGTAATTTTAGCACCTCTATAAGTTATTCGCACAGTAAGAATGATTATAAATTCAGGAACTTGAATGACGGAAACAGATTCCCAAACACAATTGATTTAACACATGTTGCCAACGCTGCCTTTACTTATAATTTAGACGATGTAAGAATTGCTATTGGTGTGAATTGGCACTCTGGAAAACCGTTTACAAGCCCTTTGGCAATTCAAAATGAAAACAATGCATCTATAGAATACGATGCACCGAATAGCTCAAGACTGGATGATTATTTTCGTACAGATATTTCTGCTATCTATAATTTTGATCTTTCAAAAGGTATTAAAGCAGAATTAGGTGCTTCCATTTGGAATCTCTTTAACCAAACAAATATTATAAACCGGTATTATAGATTTAACAGTGAGAATGATATTGTTCAAATTGACAATAAGTCGTTAAAGTTTACACCAAATTTTAGTTTTAGAGTTAGCTTTTAATTTATCCTCATTTTTTAATACAAATGAATGGCAAGTTTAAATAGCTAGAAACAATTTAAAACGTGACCCGAAATATCGCAATATTTGAAATAAAACATCTATGGTGAAGGAGTTCCATTTCGGCTCGCTTTAGCTGCTTTTTCTTTTTGTTTCTCTATATTCTTTTGTATTTTTTCTATTGCAGATTCAATGGATTTATCTGGCTCTATGAGATTAAATTCTCCCCAAAAATCTGGATCCGAAAATCCTGAAATTGCATCAGTGATAATAACTGTAGGCCTTAATCTATCTCTATTTTTAATCCTTTTTTCCGTTGCTGTAACTTCCCAATCAGTAACAGCCATTTCACTAGATAAGGTGTACACTTTATTAAAAAGCGCTCTCTTTTTATTCACTTTAAATGTTAAGCTTAAATTTGAATAACTGTAATACCACTTATTTCCTTTTGCTTTATAATCTACATGGTAATTGGCCTCTAAAGGATAAACCACAACGTCTCTTGGTTTTCTCCTTACAAACATATTTTTATATTTCCTTTTATTACTCAAGTCCAAGGCATAATCAGCACTAACCAATGCTAACGTTTCTACATCTATGTATAGTTTCCCAATATAATCAACATTAGATCTTTTTGTTTTAGGCTTAAAATCAACCACATATACGTTTCTATTATTTATAGTTGAAGGTGAATTAAAAGAAAACTCATAGCCTGGAATAGATGCATCTGTAAAAATATATTCAGGGTATTTCATAATATCCAAATATATGGTTGAAAAAGGTCCACCCTGAAGCTTAACTGAGACAGTATCCAATCGTTTATAATCTGTACTTTTTCTTGCTTTCCCAAGCTGAATAGCATCGTGTTTAAAGGTGTTTAAAGGTTGCTTTAAAATATTAACCACGGCTTCGGTTAGCGACACATTTCTACTCCGTCGTTTTATGGTTTCTCTATAAAACGCTGTCATGTATATAGATTCATTTTGAGCATTTTTATCCTTGTCCTCAAACACTTTTCTCACAAGTTTTTCTGCGTCCTTATAAGCATTGATACTCACAGGAGAAAGCTCTGTTACAGCTTCTCTAAGTTCAATTTCTATGTTTTTTGTAAATTCTGAAAGTGGGATAACCCTTGTATTGTAACCCAAAAGTGTAACAATTACTTTTAAGTCTAAATATTTTTCTGGTACTTTTAGTATAAACTCTCCTTCAGAATTGGTGATGGTGCCAATATTAGCCTTATTGAGATTGAGACTAACAGACTCTAAATATTTATTATTCTGAATATCAACCACCTTTCCTTTAAATTCAGTAAAATTACTCTGGGCAGAAACACAAAATATTGTCGTTAACATTATAACCAATAAGCTAAAACAATGCTTGTTTAGGGATTTTGTTCTCATAATCTTAGGCTTTAATGAAACTTCAGCTATTTCTAAGGTACAATAAAAACACAAAAAACGCTATAAATCAATATGTTAAAACTTTATTTTTAACACATTTTAGAATAAATCTTACATACGCTCTGGCACATCAATTCCTAACACATTAAAAGCATTCTTAATGGTTTGACCCACGGTTTTAGAGAGTGCAACTCTAAATATTTTTTCTGTTTCTGAATCAGCACCTAAAATTGATACATTTTGGTAAAATGAATTAAAATCCTTTACCAAATCATAAGTGTAGTTAGCTATATGCGCAGGACTATGCTGATTTGCTGCATTTTGAATCACATCAGGAAATAACTCTAATTGTTTGATGAGCTGTTTCTCTTTTTCATGCATGAAAACTTTAGCTGAGTTTATTGCTACCTTCTCCTTTACGTTTGACTTACGTAGAATTGACTGAATTCTGGCATACGTGTATTGAATAAAAGGCCCAGTATTACCTTGAAAATCGATAGACTCTTTAGGGTCGAAAAGAATTCGTTTTTTAGGATCTACTTTTAGGATGTAATATTTTAACGCACCAAGACCAATGGTTTTATAAAGTGCTTTTTTCTCTTCTTTAGAGTATTCCTCAAGCTTACCCAATTCTTTTGAAATTTCCTCAGCTGTATCTGCCATTTCTTGAATAAGATCATCTGCATCTACTACAGTACCTTCTCTACTCTTCATTTTTCCGCTTGGTAAATCTACCATACCATAACTTAAATGGTACAGGTTTTTTGCCCAATCGAAACCGAGTTTTTTCAAAATAAGAAACAAAACCTTAAAATGATAATCTTGCTCATTACCAACGGTATAAACCATACCTCCAACATCTGGATAATCCTTAATACGTTGGATAGCTGTACCAATATCTTGCGTCATGTAAACAGCTGTTCCATCACTTCGCAGTACAATTTTTTCATCCAAACCGTCATCGGTTAAATCGCACCAAACAGAACCATCCTCTTTCTTATAAAAAACACCTGTTTTTAAACCTTCGGCTATAAATTCTTTTCCTAATAAGTAGGTTTCACTCTCGTAATAGTATTTATCAAAATCGACACCAATAGCTTTATAGGTTTCTTCAAATCCTTTATAAACCCAATTGTTCATTTTTTCCCAAAGTGCAACTGTTTCTTCATCTCCTGCTTCCCATTTTCTGAGCATTTCTTGGGCTTCCAATAAAATTGGAGCATTCTTTTTCGCTTCCTCTTCAGAATAACCTTTAGTCTTTAATTCAGCAACTTCAGCTTTATAAGCTTTATCAAATTCAACATAATAATTTCCAACTAACTTATCACCTTTCAAGTCTGTAGATTCTGGAGTTTCACCCTTCCCAAAACGTTGCCAAGCCAACATACTTTTGCAAATATGAATGCCTCTATCATTAATAATTTGGGTCTTATATACCTTTTTGCCTGACGCTTTTAAAATTTCGGAAACACTGTAACCTAAAAGCACATTTCTAACGTGCCCAAGATGCAAGGGCTTATTAGTATTTGGAGAGGAATACTCTACCATAACCGCCTTATCATCTTTTTTTTCGACTAAACCATAATTTGGATCATCTTTAACGCTATCAAAAAAATTGATATAATATGAATCGTCAATTTCTATATTTAAAAACCCCTTTACAACATTAAAGTCTTTAACCAGCTCTACATTATCTGCTAAATATTGACCTATTTGGTCTCCGATAACAGCAGGATTACCCTTTACAACACGTAACATAGGAAATACAACAATAGTGATATCACCAGCAAATTCTTTCCGTGTTGCCTGAAATTCCACTGATTCCAATTCTGCATTAAACAATGTTTTAATTGCTTCTTTTACGTGAGTTTCTAAAGTCTGCTGAAGATTCATTTGTATTAATTTTGTATCCGTTAAAACGCCTGCAAAGATAGACGTTTTATTATTTTATTGAGATTTAAAATCGTAGAATTACTTCTTTTAAATGAAGATAGAAATATAATTATACATGTAGGAGAATTATATATCTAATATTAACTATATTTTCAATCCAACACACACAAATCGCTGATTTACAGCTGAATAAATAAAGTGTGCGTTTCGTCGATAAAACAGTAGTTTCCCTAAGATTTTTACCTTTGGGCGAATCTTTAATTCCCCAAATAATGTTACCAATCATTTCGTCTAATATATTGGTATTAAAACCCATTAATTAGTGTTTTTCATACTATTAAACCATTTTTGAATTGCTATTAACAATGTCCCAAACATTAACATGAGGATTAATTATAAAACATTAACTCAGCGGTTTTTGTTTTGTGTAAACTTACTTTTGACATCCCTCCATCAGAGTTATACGCATAACAAAATTACGACTAGATTTTACGTTACTAAATGATGAAACAGTTAATGACATTAGCTGCTTTAGTGGTATCGTTTTTTGTTTTTTCACAAAATGAAAGAATAGACAGTCTTACCGTACAGCTGGCTTATCAAAAACAGGATTCTACAAAAGTGGAAACCTCGCTAATGCTCATTGACGAACTTTATAAAATAGAAGATTACACAAAAGCTCTGCTTTATATAAATCAAACTTCAAAACTTTCAGACCAATTAAATTACACTAAAGGACTTGCTGAAAGTAACTACTACAGAGCGCTTATCTATACTAAACGCGACGATTATTACAACTCAATAGATAATTACAACAAGTCAAGAAATTATTATTTACAAATTAGCGATACTTTGGGTGTTGCAAAGGTGAGCAATAGCATAGGTCTTTTAGAAATAAAGCGAGGCAATTATACTGTTGGTCTCAAAAACTCATTGTCCGCAATCCAAATTTTTGAAAATCGTAATCTACGGTCCGAACTGAGTTCCGCCTACAACAACCTTGCTGAAGCTTATTTTAAAACCAATCAAATTGATAAAGCCTTAGATTTTAACTTTAAAGCTTTAGAAGTTAGAAAGCAACTTGGTGATAAAACCGGAGTTATAGCTTCAACAAAAAACATTGCTGAATTATACTCCCTCAGGAAAGAACACCGCAAATCCATTGAATATTTTGAAAATGTAATGAACCTACTAAACCCTGAAACCGATCAGGATTTAAGAGGTGAAATATTGCCTAAGCTAGGTAGTGAATATTTAAGATTCAAAGAGTTTGATAAAGCTGCGGAACATTTAGTTGAAGGTTTAAAATACAATCGTAAGCAAGGAAATGAAGAAGGCATCCTTAGAGCATTAAATGCCATTGGCAACTTAAATTTACAGCAAAAGAAAGTGAAATTAGCAGAGCTTCAACTAGATGAAGCTTACGCTATTGCGCAAAAAATTGACAATAAAACCGAGTTGCTAGAAAACTACAAATTACACATAGTGCTAGATTCTACTCGTGGCTACTATCAAAATGCTTTCTTTTGGCAAAATAAATATTATGATTTAAGGGATAAATTAAATAAGGTAAATCAACCTATCTTGCCGAGCAATGTGGAACCAATCGATTTAACCGATCCAAATGCAATAGATACCCAACTAAATGAATCTAATGGTAAATCCTCGGTTTCTTCAGCATCTTGGGTTAATGAATCACCTTTATATTTTTACACGGTTATTGCAATAGCATTAGCATTATTAGCATTGTTGATTTTCTTTTTCTCCAAAAACAGAATGTATAGAGCAACTATTGCAGAGCAAAAAGAAAAACTAAAACAAGAAAAAGTTAGAAATGAAGCCATCCTAGAACAAACGCACCATCTAGAAGAAGTAAACCAAGTAAAAGACAAGTTGTTTTCTATAGTTTCACATGACTTGAAGGATTCTATTTCTTCCATTAAAGCTTTTTTAGATTTACTGAAAGAAGACAGTATTTCAAAAGAAGAATTCAATGATTTAATTCCCGAGTTGAGCGAAAATGCCAATAATGCATCATCACTTTTATTTAATTTATTGAATTGGTCTAAATCGCAAATGCAAAATCTAGAACCAAAGGCAGAATTATTTAATATCCAAGAGGTATTCCATACCAAAATGGCTTTGGTTGAGCAGAAACTTGAAGACAAACGCATTGTACTTATTGACGAGTCTAAACGAGACTTTGTTTATGCTGATAAAAGCATGATAGAAATCGTTATTCAAAATTTAATCACCAATGCTGTAAAATTCAGTAGAAAAGGAGATGTAATCACCATATCTAATGAAGATGTTAATGGCAAAGCATTGATTTGTGTTGAAGATACTGGTGTCGGTATTTCTAGGTCTAATTTAGATAAGCTCTTTAATTCCAATAAAAACTTTACCACTATAGGTACCAAAAATGAAAAAGGAACCGGTTTAGGTTTAACTATTTGTAAAGATTTGGTTGAACTCAACAATGGTAGGATTTGGGTGGATAGTACAGAAAATGTGGGAAGTAAATTCTTTGTAGAGTTACCTAAAGCGGACTCTAAGGCTTAATTTTTCAATCCAGCCACAAAATACTAATCCTTTGGCAAAAATACTTCAGCCATCATACAACGTGCACTTCCACCACCACAGGTTTCAATAGTTTCTAAAGAGCTGGAAATTATTGGACAATGTTTTTCAATCGTTTTAATTTGATTTTCAGTCAAGCTATTATGAGCAGCTTCACTCATAATTAAATAACGTTGGTTATCTTTTCCTCTTAATTGTAACATATTACCAGCAAATTGATGCATTTGTACCTCAGAAATAGGAATAATTTCCTTACCATCTTGTTTTAAATGCTTCACAACAGATTTGCGTTCTTTTTTATCATCAATACTATCTAGGCAAATTACAGCAAAGGTTTCTGCCAAACACATCATTACATTGGTATGATATATCGGAAGACGCTTTCCGTCAACAGTTTGGTTAGCTTCAAAAATTATTGGTGAATATTCAAAATCTTCACAAAATTCAATAAACAAATCTTCATCTGCTCTTGGAGATAATGCACAATAGGCTTTTCTATTTTCACGGTCCAACAACAAACTTCCGGTACCTTCTAAAAAGACACCTTCTTGTTCGGCTGCTGTATAATCAATTATGTTTTCGATTTTAAAACCTTCTTCTTCAAGTCTTATAAAAATCTGATCACGTCTTTCACGTCTTCTGTTTTGTGCAAACATAGGATATTTGGCCACATCACCATTTCCATGAAAACTTACCCAATTGTTAGGGAAAATAGAATCTGGCGTGTCCAATACAATATCATCCTCTTCTACAATAACTGTAATACCAACGGCTCTCAATTTTGCCACCAAAGCATCAAACTCGTCTTGTGCTTTTTTATTTATTTCGGCATTTTTTAAATCTATTTCTTCCTGAAAATAATTGTTGACAGCTGTTTGTTCGTTCATCCTAAAACGTACAGGACGAATCATTAAAATAGTATTTGTGGTTTGTTGCATATTCTATAATCTAAAAGTGATGCAAAATTACCATTTTCTATATTTCGACACTAACCCAACACCTTATTATTTAGTTAAAATCGTTAAGTTTGAAGCATCACAGATAAAACCACCAATCAATTCATTTTAAAATGAAAAAAATCTTCCTACTGCTTTTAATTTTTACAGCCTGCAAAGACAACACTGAAAAAACAGATGTTGAGCGCAACACTAAATCTTACGATTTTACAACACAATTTGAAAAAAGCAATGGTACGGAAACAGCAACCTACCATGAAACCATTCAGTACTATAAAGATTTGACTGAAAAGTATTCTGAAATTTCAATCAAAGCCATTGGCGAAACAGATTCAGGAGAACCTTTGCACATTGTTACTCTAAACATGGATGGCACAACTGATGATTTTGAAAGCTTAAGAGAAAACAACAGAATTTTACTAATTAATAATGGCATCCATCCTGGCGAATCTGACGGGATTGATGCCACAATGATGCTTTATAGAGATCTGGTTGAAGGGAAAATTAAAACATTAAAAAGTACAGTTTTAGTTACCATTCCTATTTACAATGTTGGTGGTAGTATAAATAGAAATTCAACAACACGCACCAATCAAAACGGTCCAAAATCTTACGGGTTTAGAGGCAATGCACGCAATTATGATTTGAATCGCGATTTTATAAAAAGTGATACCAAAAACGCAAAAACGTTTGCTCACATTTTTCATCTCGTACAACCAGACGTATTCATAGATAATCACGTAAGTAACGGAGCAGACTACCAATATGCATTAACTCACTTGTTCACGCAGCACAACAAACTTGGTGGAGGTTTAGGGAATTATCTTCACAATGAAATGATGCCACAATTAGAGCAAAAATTAGAAGCTAAAGATTGGGACATTACACCATACGTAAATGTTTTTAACCGTACACCAGAGTCTGGTTTTTCTCAATTTATGGATTCTCCTCGGTATTCCACAGGCTATACAACTTTGTTCAATACACTAGGTATGATGGTAGAAACACATATGCTCAAACCATACAAACAACGTGTTGAAGGTACTTATCAATTAATGAAAAGTATGGTAGAAATTACCGAAGAGCAAGGTGATAAAATTGCATCATTAAGAAAAGATCAAGCTAACTCTTGGGTCGTTGGTGACCATTATCCATTAAATTGGACTGTGGACTCCACCAAAACCTCAATCTTACAATTCAAAGGTTTTGAAGGCGAAATGATAGCGAGTGAAATAACTGGTGCAAAACGCTTAAAATATGATAAATCAAAACCTTTTACTAAAGAAGTTACCTATCAAAATTATTTTAAAGCAACAGACTCAGTTGCTATTCCAAAAGCATACGTGATTCCTCAAGGATGGCACAATGTTATTGATTTATTAAAGTTGAATAACATTGAACTCACTAAAATTAAAAACGACACCACATTTACCGTAGAGTCTTATAAAATTGGTGCTTATCAAACCCGAGCAACGGCTTACGAAGGTCATTATTCGCATTACAATACTTCAGTAAATTCGTCTAAAGAAAAAGTAAGCTTTAGAAAAGGAGATTACATGGTTAGTACAGATCAAAAAGGAATTAGGTATCTATTAGAAACTTTAGAACCAACTGCACCAGATTCATTCTTTAACTGGAACTTCTTTGATACCATTTTACAACAAAAAGAAGGGTTCTCACCTTATGTTTGGGAAGACAAAGCGCAAGAATTACTAAACGCCAGTCCAAAGCTTCAAATGGAATATAACGTAAAAATCAGCTACGACGAAGAGTTTGCCAATAACTGGTACGCACAGTTAGATTGGTTGCACAAGCAGAGTTCACATTACGAAAAAGCCCATTTACAATATCCCGTTTACAGATTGCTTAAAGCCAAATAATTAAAAAACAAAGTTTAAAAAGTCGTTCAATCAATGAAAGCAACACCAAAACACAACGAACGTATAACAAAAATGACATTTGCTTCAGTTTACCCTCATTACATTACCAAAGTAGAAAAGAAAGGAAGAACAAAGGAAGAACTACATCAAGTCATTAAGTGGTTAACAGGATATAACAAAGCTGAACTAGAAGCGCTCATTGAACAAAACGTTACATTTAAAACTTTTTTTGAACAAGCTGAGTTAAATTCAAATGCCCATCTAATTAAAGGTGTAATTTGTGGTTACCGCATAGAAGATCTCGAGAACCCTTTAACCAAACAGGTGAGGTATTTAGACAAATTGGTAGATGAATTAGCTAGAGGAAAGAAAATGGAGAAAATATTAAGGTAAGACTAAACCAAAACCCTAATATTAGCATAGCTATTATCTAAAGCTTCTTGTGAGGCTTTTTCGTTTAACCATTCTACTTTAGTAATACCCTCGTTTTCTTCAGGTAAAAGCTTACCGTCAAAATCTGTAGTCATTTCAAACCAATAAGTCACTTTTATTTTGTGTTTACCATTGCGTTTAAAAATGTGGTAAGTGGTTGGCAAGGGTTTTGATATTTTTAAATTTTTAACTCCAGTCTCCTCTTCTACTTCACGGATTGCAGTTTCTTCAATAGTTTCTTTTTTTTCCGCTTTTCCTTTCGGCAGATCCCACTTATCATTTCTATAAATAAATAGGGTTTCATTATTGTTATTGTAAACTTTCCCACCACCTGCAACAACATTGGGCAACAGTTTTAAAAATCGTTTTAAAAGCTTTTCTTCATTTTTGTGAATGAGGTGAACAGCTTTTATATCTGTTTTGTTCAAAAGTTTAATAACCTTTCCGATATTTACGGTTTTGAGCAAAAAAGATTTAAAATCCGTTTCTTTCTCAATCTTAGTGGTTAAAATTATGGGCTTATCGCCTACATAAATAGTGTGCATAGATAGGTTTGGTTTCAACTTTATGTTATGTAAAAATATAGATTTTTACAACAATGAATTTATAAAGCAAATTAATTTACCATTAAAAAACAAAAAATTATAAAAATGATTAATTTTGCCGCATGATTTTTAATAAAGAAACCGCAAAAAAAACAGCAGAGGTCTTATTGCAGATTAATGCCATAAAGCTACAACCAGACGAACCTTTTACATGGGCTTCTGGTTGGAAGTCGCCCATCTACTGTGATAACAGAATTGTACTGTCGTATCCTTTAATACGCAATTACATTAGAGAAATAATGGCAAGACATATTGAAGCACACTACGGCAAAATAGATGTTATTGCTGGTGTGGCCACTGGTGCCATTGGTATTGGTGCTTTAGTTGCGGACTATTTAAACTTACCTTTTGTCTATGTGAGACCTGAAGCAAAAAAACACGGCAGACAAAATAAAATTGAAGGCTACATAGAACACGGTCAAAATGTGGTTGTTGTAGAAGATTTAATCAGCACAGGAAAAAGTAGCCTCAATGCAGTAGCGGCTTTAAATGAAGCTAATGTAAATGTAAAAGGTATGGTGGCGATTTTTTCTTACGGTTTTGATGTTGCCAATACTAACTTTAAAACTGCTGAAGTAGGATTGCATACATTAAGCAATTATGAAAATCTACTTGAACAAGCTTTAGACACAAATTATATAAATAGAGAGCAGCAAAGAGTTTTGGCTAATTGGAATGCCAATCCAAGCAATTGGAGTGCAGAATAAATCAGGTAAAAACCCATTCTTTTAGATACAGTAATTAAACTACTAAACAACAAATGAACTTACAATCACCAAAAGTAACTTTAGATAAAACGCCAGAAGAAACTTATAGTTTCTTGTCAGATGTTAAGAATTTTGAAAAATTGATGCCAGAAAATATCAGTAAGTTCGAGGTTTTAGGAGACGATAAATTTTTATTCGCCCTAAAAGGTATGCCCGAAATTGTTTTAAAGAAAAAGGAAGAAGTCCCTTTTAACAAGGTTGTTTTAGGTGCTGCAGGCGGAAAGTTAGATTTTTCTTTGGTTGCGGATATCAACAGAGCTCAAGAGGATAAAAGTGACGTTCAGTTAACTTTTAGCGGCGAGTTTAATGCCATGATGGGTATGATGATAAAAGGCCCTATCAGCAAATTTATTGAGACTTTAGTAAACAATATGAAGGTAGCGATTTAATACAATAACGTTATTTCTTTTAAATCAAACGTTTTTATATTTTCATCTTCCGTAAAAACCTTAAGCCTACCATTATCGTCCACACCTTTAATGATACCTGTAAAAATTTCATTCTGGTGAGTCCTAAAAGTTGAAGGTTTATCGCTTCGGAACATCATAGCTTCGTATTTTGATTTTATATCCAACAGCTTACCTTCTTCCAATAATTGGAAGAAATGCTGAAATTGTTTTAACACCTCCGACAACACTTCGTCTTTATCAAAAACAATTCCTGTTAAAAGATTCATTGAAGAGGCTTGTGGCAGATTGTTGAAGAATCTTTGGTTGATATTTAAACCAAAACCAATTACAGAACCTTGTAACTGATTGTTTTTAATTACATTTTCAATTAAAATTCCACATATTTTTTTATCTGCTGACAAAATGTCGTTAGGCCATTTAATACGTAATTGAGGTATTCTAAATGTTTTTAAAGCCTTGCTAATCGCTAAAGCAGTTGCCATACTAATGTGAAATTGATTCGCTATATCCACAGTATCCATATGCTTAAACACACTAACAGTAAGGTTTTTACCATTTTCACCATGCCAATTAGTACCCATTTGCCCTCTCCCTTCTGTTTGCTTATCTGCAACCACAACCGTGTAATCTTTGGGCAAGGTAATGGTCGTCATTTCCTTTAGATATGTGTTGGTTGACCCAATGGCATTAAGTCTGTCTCTTATACACATCTCCGAGCCCACGAGACCGAGGCTGATCTCGT
>OJDK01000362.1_pt1 | contig 20806 bp, 16 predicted proteins | sample 1592791 | NCBI WGS metagenome assembly OJDK01 (sample SAMN05416878, study PRJEB24817) | seawater metagenome | isolation source: Sea water | place: Canada:Atlantic | collected 2013-11
TCTACACGTAAGGAGTCGTCGGCAGCGTCAGATGTGTATAAGAGACAGGTACATATTTGATAAAAAAAATGAGCAATTTCAAAACCATAAAAAACAAATTAGAACAGTTTATAAAGCGGTACTATACCAATGAACTTCTTAAAGGTGCAATCTTATTTTTTGCTATAGGATTATTGTACTTAATAGTTACCTTATTTGTAGAATACGTTCTATGGTTAAACCCAACAGCACGTACTGTTTTGTTTTGGATTTTTATTACGGTTGAAGTGGGTTTGTTTATTAAGTTTATCGCTATTCCGTTGTTACAGTTATTTAAGCTTAGAAAAGGCATCAATTTTGAAACAGCTTCAATATTAATCGGAAATCATTTTCCAGAAGTTAGTGATAAACTGCTTAACGTACTTCAATTAAATCAAAGCTCTCACCAATCTGATCTGATGATTGCAAGTATTGAACAGAAATCCCAAGAATTGCAACCAATTCCGTTTAAGTCTGCCGTTAATTTTAAATCTAACACCAAATATTTAAAATATGCAGCAATTCCTGTTTTCATAATTTTATTGTCGCTTTTTACTGGTCAAATCAATTGGTTTAGTGATAGTTATCAACGTGTGGTAAATTATAAAACAGCATATGAGCCACCAGCACCTTTCCAGTTTTTTGTTATTAATGAATCACTTCAGGCGATTGAAAATAAAGACTTTATATTAATTATTTCAACTGCTGGTGATGTAATCCCAGAGAATGCCCAAATACAATTTAATGGACAATCTTATTTTTTAAAGCAAGTTTCACCCGGTGAATTTGAATATGTGTTTAATCTCCCCAAAAAAACAATTGACTTTACATTATCTGCAAATGATGTCGTTTCTAAACCCTATACTCTAGAGGTTTTAAATACACCTAATATGGTTAATTTTGAAATGGTTTTAGATTATCCTTCACACACCAAGAAACCAGATGAAATATTAAAAAGTACAGGATCTTCTGTTGTGCCAGAAGGAACTAATGTAACCTGGAAAGCAGCCACAAAATCAACAACCGATATCAATATATATGCAGATGATACTTTAAGATTTGAGACTACTGAAGATAACAATTTCAAAGCTTCAAAACGGCTTTTTAAAAACTATAACTATACGATTTCAACCAGTAACAAAAAGTTAAAAGATTATGAGAATTTAGCTTACTCCTTAAGCGTTGTTAAAGATACTTATCCAGAATTAACACTTAAGGCCGAAAAGGATTCTACCGATGGACAAAGCCTCTATTTTTATGGACAAGCTAGTGATGATTATGGTCTAACAAAACTACAATTGGTCTATTATCCTTCAGACAATGAGGATTTAAAACAAGTTGAACCAATCAGTGTTTCTACAACTAATTACAGTGAGTTTGTAAGTGCATTTCCCAACCAGTTAAATTTAGAGGAAGGTGTGAGTTATGAGTTGTATTTCGAAGTTTTTGATAACGATGCCATACATAACTATAAACGCACCAAAAGCAGTGTTTTTAGTTATAGAAAGTTAACTAAGGATGAAGAGGAGCAAAAACAATTACAAGAGCAAAATGAGACTATAAAAGATATTGGAAAGACTTTTGAAAAACTTCAAGATCAAGACAAAAAATTGGAGGAATTTTCTAAAACCCAAAAAGAGAAAGACCAACTTAATTTTAATGATAAAAAGAAATTTGAAGATTTTCTGAAACGTCAAAAACAGCAAGAACAGTTGATGAAAAATTTCAACAAAAAACTTCAAGACAATTTAGAAGAATTTCAAAATGAACAGAAAGAAGAAGATCCTTTTAAAGAAGATTTGAAAGAACGCTTAAAAGAGAACGAAGAGCAACTTAAAAAGGATGAAAAACTGCTTGAAGAGCTCGAAAAATTGAAAGAAAAAATCAATAAGGAAGAGTTCACCCAAAAACTTGAAGAACTAGCTAAACAAAACAAAAACAAGCAGCGAAGCATGAAACAGCTTTTGGAGTTAACTAAACGCTTTTACGTTGCTAAAAAGGCAGAAAAATTATCCAAACAGCTCGAGGATTTATCAGAAGAACAAAAAAAGCTAGCCGAAAAGGACAAACAAAACACAAAGGAGAATCAAGAAAAATTAAATGAAAAATTTGATGAGCTTCAAAAAGAACTCGACGATTTAAAACAAGAAGACCGTAGATTGCAAAAACCAATGGACATACCACGAGATGAACCTTTGGAAGATGGAGTAAAGTTCGACCAAAAAGAAGCCACAGAACAACTTGAAAAGAAAGAAAATAACGAAGGTGAGGTAAACCCAGAAGAATCTGATCAACAGCTTAATAAAGCTAAGGAGCGACAAAAGAAAGCCGCAAAAAAAATGAAAGAAATGAGCGAGATGCTCAAACAAGCGTCCACTGGTGGAGGAGGTGGAGGAGAACAAATGTCTGAAGATATTGAAATGCTAAGACAGATTTTAGACAATTTAATCCTCTTTTCATTTGATCAAGAAAAATTGATGGATGTATTCGGTAGTATTGGTATCGATAATAACCAGTATGGTAAGCGCATCGTTGAACAAAACAACCTAAGGGAGCATTTTGAGCATATAGATGATAGTCTTTTTGCATTATCACTTCGCCAACCAAAACTCTCAGAAAAAGTTAACTCCCAGATTACAGATGTATATTTTAACATAGACAAAGCTTTAAATCAGTTAACTGAAAACCGTATATACCAAGGTGTGGCTGCTCAACAATACGCTATAACGGCAAGCAATGAATTGGCAAGTTTTCTGAGTGATGTTTTGGATAATATGGAAATGTCCATGAATCCTTCAATGGGTTCTGGTGGAGGTGAGCAACTTCAAGATATCATTATGAGTCAAGAGGAGTTGAATAAACAAATGGAAGAGAATGTAAAAAAGGGGGAAGAAGGCAAGGAAGGCAAAGAAGGTGATAAAGGCAAAGAAGGTGAAGGAAAAAAGCCTGGTGAACAAGGTAAAAAGGGCAAAGAAGGCGAAGGCGACAAACCTGGTGAGAAAGGAAAGCAAGGTAAAAGTGGACAGAACGGCGAAAATGGCCAAAGTGGAAAAAAAGAAGGAAAAGGAGGCGAAAGCGGTGAAAACGGTGAAAATGGAAATCAAAATGGAGAGGGAGGTAAAAATGGTAAAAAAGGTAAGAATGGTGCTGAAGGCTCTAACGGAACCGAAGAAAATAATGATGGTTATGGTGAAGGTGGCAATGAAGAACAAAATGCAGAATTGTATAAAATTTATAAACAACAGCAACAATTACGTCAAGCTTTAGAAAACAAACTGGCAAAAGAAGGTAAGATAGAGTCAGCAGGCCAATTAATAAAACAAATGGAAGATGTAGAATTAGATCTCTTAAACTCTGGTTTTACAAATCAAACCTTACAGAAAATGATGGATCTTCAACATCAATTATTAAAACTTGAAAACGCAACATTTATGCAAGGACAGGACAGCAAGCGACAATCCGAAACCAATAAGAAACAATTTAACGATAACAATGTAAATCAAATTCTTAAAGCTAAACAGTATTTCAATACTACAGAGATATTAAACCGTCAAGCCTTACCTTTGCAAAATCTTTACAAAAAGAAGATTCAAGAATATTTTAAAAACGATGATTAGTTTTAATTACGAAACAAACTTTAAACTTGAAAATGAACAAAGATTTTCAGACTGGATTATTCAAACTATACTAAACGAAGATTACAAAGAGGGTGAAATTAATTACATCTTTTGCGACGATGATTATCTACACAAAATTAATGTTGAATTTTTAAATCACGATACATTAACCGATATTATAAGTTTTGACTACTCAGTAGGAAAAGAACTACATGGTGATATTTATATTTCAGTAGAAAGAGTAAAAGAAAATGCTAAAGATTTCGATGTACAGTTTAAGGATGAAATTGCGCGCGTAATGATTCATGGCATATTGCACTATTGTGGTTACAAAGATAAATCTAGTGACGACAAAAAATTAATGCGCTCCAAAGAAGACTACTACTTAGAGCAACGTTCTTAATTACCACATTTTCAAACTATATTTGCAAAAAATTAAAACTATAAGTATAGACTGTTTCAGTTTATAACAATTGTTCCACGTGGAACACAAATTGGATTAATATGTTTAATGAAGTTTATGATGTTATTGTAGTTGGAGCGGGTCACGCAGGTAGTGAGGCTGCTGCTGCTGCTGCAAATATGGGGAGTAGAACACTATTGATAACAATGAGTTTGCAAAACATTGCTCAAATGTCTTGCAACCCAGCAATGGGAGGTATTGCAAAAGGTCAAATTGTAAGAGAGATAGATGCTTTGGGTGGATACAGCGGGATTGTTTCTGATACTTCAGCTATTCAATTTAAAATGTTGAACAAGTCCAAAGGACCAGCGATGTGGAGTCCAAGAGTCCAAAGTGACCGAATGCGATTTGCAGAAGATTGGAGATTGATGTTAGAGAATACTCCTAATTTAGATTTTTATCAAGAAATGGTTTCTGGTTTATTAATAGAAAACCATAAAGTAATTGGCGTAAAAACTTCATTAGGAATTGAGGTTAAAGCTAAAACAGTAGTGCTCACAAATGGTACATTTTTAAATGGGCTGATTCACATTGGAGATAAGAATTTTGGTGGTGGAAGAGCTGGAGAAAGAGCAGCTACTGGAATTACTGAAGATCTGGTGAACTTAGGTTTTGAATCTGGAAGAATGAAGACTGGTACACCTCCAAGAGTGGATGGTAGATCTTTAGATTTCTCAAAAATGACAGAACAGCCTGGTGATGAAAATCCTGAGAAATTTTCATATTTAGATATTACTAAACCTTTACAAAAACAGCGTTCATGTCATATGACATATACGAGCGAAAAAGTTCATGATTTATTGAGAGAAGGTTTTGATCGATCGCCAATGTTTAATGGTAGAATTAAAAGTGTTGGACCAAGATATTGCCCTTCTATAGAAGATAAAATAAACCGTTTTGCTGATAAGGACAGGCATCAAATGTTTATCGAGCCTGAAGGGTGGAATACTGTAGAATATTACGTAAACGGGTTTTCAACATCATTGCCAGAGGATGTTCAATTTAAGGCATTACGTTCCGTAAAAGGTTTTGAAAATGTAAAATTCTTTAGACCAGGCTATGCTATTGAATATGATTATTTCCCACCAACCCAATTAAAACATACCTTAGAAACTAAATTGGTAGACGGATTGTATTTTGCCGGTCAAATTAACGGAACAACAGGTTATGAAGAAGCAGCATCTCAAGGTTTAATGGCTGGGATAAATGCGAGTCTTAAAGTTCAGGAAAAAGATGCTTTTACGTTGAAGCGTGATGAAGCATATATAGGTGTTTTAATAGACGACCTAATTACTAAAGGAACCGAAGAACCTTACCGAATGTTTACTTCGAGAGCGGAATATAGAACGCTGTTGAGACAAGATAATGCAGATTTTAGGTTAACGCCATTGAGTTATAATATTGGCTTGGCGTCTGAAAAAAGGCTTAAACGTATGGAAGAAAAGCAATCTAAGTCTGATGCTTTTGTGCAGTTTTTTAAAGATACTAGTGTAACAACTATAGAGGCCAATCCAATTTTAGAAGCAAAAAATTCTGCACCAGTTAAACAGCAGGATAAAATGTTTAAGTTGTTTGCGAGACCTAATATTACTATTGATGACGTTCGAAAATTTGAATCAGTCGAAGCTTATATTAATGATCATAATTTAGATTCTGAGGTTATTGAGCAAACGGAGATTCAAGTTAAATATGCAGGTTATATTGAAAAGGAAAAGAACAATGCTGATAAATTAAATCGTCTCGAAAACCTAAAAATCCCTTCTGATTTTGATTATTCAAAATTAAAAAGCATGAGTTTAGAAGCGAGGCAAAAGTTAAGTGAAATTCAACCTGTAACCATTTCACAAGCATCAAGAATTAGTGGTGTATCTCCAAATGATATTTCTGTTTTATTGGTTTATTTAGGAAGATAGATTTATATATGCCGAACCATTTAATTTGTGTTCCACGTGAAACAATTACCAAAATTCAAGCTTTCTTTCATTAATTAAAACAGCGTTTTTTGATGTGACCGAAATTAAATTGATAGTAGAACAAATAAATGGGTATAGGTTAAAACAAAATGGTTTAAGTATTATTCATTCACTTTAAGCAAAATATTCTTTTATTCTGATAAAATTTCAGAATCTATTAAAATGAAAAATAAACCAACATATCTTACCGTAAAAGACCATTCCGTTTCAGGCGAAGAATTTCAGTTATTATATGACAAGGAATTAGATATGCTTGAAACTTTCCCGCAGCCCAAAGCAGATAAATTATCAGAATATTATAAGAGTGAAGATTATATTTCGCACACAGATACCAAAAGAAATCTCTTAGAGTTTGTTTACCATTCCGTAAGAGAAATTGCTTTAAAAAGAAAACTTAAACTAATAAATGGATTTAATTCAGAATCAAAATCACTTTTAGATATTGGTTGCGGAACTGGAGATTTTCTTGAAAAAGCAAAAATAAATAATTGGAATATCACAGGAATTGAACCAAATGAAACCGCAAAACAAATTGCTAATTCCAAAACAAACAATTCTGTATTTGGAGTAGAGGAGCTAAATAACCTTAAATCTAATAATTTTGATGTTATTACACTTTGGCATGTTTTGGAGCATTTACCAGATTTAGAAATGCACATTAATCTACTGAAATCACTTTTAAAGCAAAACGGAACTTTAGTAATAGCAGTTCCCAACTTTAATAGTTACGACGCTAAGTATTATGAAAGTTGTTGGGCAGCTTACGATGTGCCAAGACACCTGTGGCATTTTTCTAAAAAATCCATTTCAAAATTATTTAATAAGGTAAATATTGAATTGGTTGAAATACATCCTATGAAGTTTGATTCTTATTATGTCAGTTTGTTGTCCGAAAAATATAAATCTAAAAGAATGAACCCTTTTAATGCTTTTAGGGTAGGATGGCTATCAAATTATCATGCACGTCGAACAAAAGAATATTCTTCACATATTTATGTCTTAAAAAACAAGAATTCTTAATATTAGAGATATTATTGCTTTAGTTTACCACTGAATAGTCCAATTACATGGATTTTGATTAAAAGTCGCTTAAAAACACTTAAACAGCCTTAAAATTAATTAAGAATTTCAATTTAAACTTTTATTATTATTAATTTTATCAATAGTATAAAAATTGAGCAAAACACGCCTTATCTTTTATACATTTGCAAAAAAATAAATTAAACTTAAAATGAGAAAACTAATAGCAGTCGGAATTGTATTGACATTATTTGCATCTTGTCAGGATCAACAAAAAATAGGATTCATTGATAATGGAGAAGTAATCAATGACTATCAAATGAAGATGGACATTGAGAAAAATTTTGAAACTAAAAATACTGACTTCTCTAAAACAAGAGATAGTATTGCACAAGTTTACCAAGCAGAAGTTCAGTCAGTACAAGCGCGATTAAGTAAATTGTCTCCGCAAAAACAACAACAGGAATCACAAGCCTTTTCACAAAAATGGCAGCCAGTACAACAGCAAATGCAAATGCAGCAGCAGCAGATGGAACAAGCTTTCAACACCGAAATGGATTCAGTAATTTCTAAAGTAAACAGTTTTGTTGAAGATTACGGTAAAAAGAATGGCTACACATTTATATTGGGTAAAAATCAAGCAGGAAGTGTAATTTATGGTGAAGAAGGTAAGGATATTACCGAAGAAGTAACTACAGCAATTAACGAAGCCTACAGTGGAACAAGCACTGATAAAGAAGAAACAGAAACAAGTGAAAAAGAAGATTCAAAATAATATAAATTTCTTTTGATAATTTTTAAAAAAAGTCAAGTTTTCGCTTGGCTTTTTTTATGCAATAAACGGGTCAATTTAATAGATAAATCTGTAAGAATAATCTTAGAGTTCCCATTCCGTTCTATGTGGTAAATAGCACCTTGAATTTCGTCAGAAATATCTAAAATATTAGAGTCGTGAACAAAAGGGGCAAAATTTTCTAATTTAAAATTTTCAGATTTTGGTTCAAGATATACGAGTTCTTCAGCTTTATAATTCATCAATAAAGCTTGTCTAAAGTAATCCAAACAAAACTTCAAGAATTTCTTTTGAGTTTCTCTACCTGTTTTAGCAATTTCCTCACTCCAACTTATCAAATCGTGAATAGCCGCTTTGTTCCCTCTGGCCTTAAACGCAGATCGAACCCAGAACACAAACCATTTTTCAAACTGAATATCTTCACTGTCTTGATAAACAAGGTCACAAGCCTTGTTATAGTTGCCGTTAGCTTGATGAGCAATTTTAGTAGCAACCGAAGTTTCGATATGATATTTTTTAACTAAACCATTAGAAATAGCATCTTCGGCCAAAGGAGGAAAATGTAGTATTTGGCATCGCGAACGAATTGTATTTATTATATGCTCTTCATCCTCAGCCACTAAAATAAAAATTGTTTTTTCTGGCGGTTCCTCAATGAGTTTTAGCAATTTGTTGGCGCACTCAGTGTTCATTTTTTCGGCCATCCAAATCAACATTACTTTATAACCTCCTTCATAAGATTTTAAAGCTAAAGACTTTACAATTTCATGCGCTTCATGCACACTTATTAAGCCCTGTTTATTGTCAACTCCCAATAATTTGTACCAATCAAAAAGGTTGCCATAAGGCTGTTGTTCTAATAATTGTCTCCATTCTTCTAAATAATAACTGGAAACAGGTTTGCTTTTTACCTTATCGCTTGTCGTTACAGGAAAAGCGAAATGTAAATCTGGGTGTGAAAAATTTTTAAATTTTAGGTTGCAAGCCGCATTACCACCATTATTTTCACCATTTGTATTGCCACAAAGCAAATATTGTGCATAAGCCAATGCCATTGGTAAGGTGCCACAACCTTCAGGTCCTACAAATAATTGTGCATGGGCAATTCTGCCAGCATCAACACTTGTTGTTAAGTGATTTTTTATGTGTTCTTGACCTAAAACTTCAGAAAATTGCATAAAGCAAAACTATGTAATTTTTTTATGCTTTCTAATCTTTATATTTGTTCTTCAAGTAAAAATATAATGAAACAAACCTAAATTTATTTTTGGTTTCAAAATCATAAAATTTCAAATAGATGAAAACATTAAACGATTTCAATTTTAAAGATAAAAAAGCATTAATCCGTGTAGATTTTAATGTACCGCTAAACGAGAATTTTGAGGTCACTGATGATACTAGAATTGTGTCTGCTAAACCAACCATAATCAAAATTTTAGAGGATGGTGGAAGTTGTGTTTTAATGTCTCATTTAGGAAGACCAAAAGGTAAACAGAATGAGTTTTCGTTAAAGCATATCATCCCTAAAATTGAAGATATATTGGGTGTTGAAGTAAAATTTGCAAGCAATTGTATTGGTGAGGAGGCTGAAGAAAAAGCAGCAGCCCTTAAACCTGGCGAAATTTTGTTGCTCGAAAATTTACGTTTTCATGAGGAAGAAACCAAAGGAGATAAAGCTTTTGCAAAAAAGCTTTCTAAACTAGGTGATATCTATGTTAACGACGCTTTTGGGACTGCTCACAGAGCACACGCTTCTACAACAATTGTGGCTGAGTTTTTTCCAGAAAATAAATGTTTTGGTAATCTCTTAGCTAAAGAAATTGAAAGCATTAAAAAGGTTATGGAACATGGTGACAAACCTGTACTTGCCGTACTGGGCGGAGCAAAAGTATCTTCTAAAATTACGGTTATTGAAAATATTTTAGATAAAGTAGATCATTTAATTATTGGTGGAGGAATGACATTTACCTTCGTAAAAGCACAAGGAGGTAAAATAGGTAATTCAATTTGCGAAGATGATAAAATGCCACTAGCCCTGGAGATTTTAAAACAAGCTGAAGAAAAAGGGGTTAAGATTCATTTACCAGTTGATGTTGTTGCGGCAGATGCATTTAGTAATGACGCAAACACACAAATTTGCGATGTAAGGCAAATACCAACTGGTTGGCAAGGTTTAGACGCAGGCCCAGATTCTTTAGAGATTTTTGATAGAGTTGTAAATGAATCTAAAACAATTTTATGGAATGGTCCTTTAGGTGTATTTGAACTGGAAAATTTTGCCAAAGGAACAATTGAATTAGGAAACTCAATTGCAGAATCTACCAAAAATGGAGCTTTTTCTTTAGTTGGAGGTGGTGATTCTGTTGCTGCAGTAAAACAATTCGGATTTGAAGATAAGGTAAGTTACGTAAGTACAGGAGGAGGCGCAATGCTAGAGAGCTTAGAGGGTAAAACTTTACCAGGAATTGCAGCAATTTTAGACTAAGATTACTTAAAAACACTATTTTACAGCGATTTGCGTTGCAAATAGCACATCAAATTTTAGTTTTATAATATGAAGACTCTTTTATCAATTCTGTTTTGCACCCTTTTTATGGTTAGTTTTTCGCAAACCAAAACAGATTCTATTGTTAAGGTCAAATCCCAAACTGAACCAATTAATGATTCAATAATTGACGGTAAAGTCATAACTGTTGAAAATAAGATTCCCGCAGTTTTGGATTCTTTGTCCATCCAACAACTAAAAGATTTGGATGAGGCTGCACAGTTAGATCAAAAATGGTTAGATGAGTTATATAGCAATAACCTGTTTGACACTATTTATAAATCGGTAACCGAACTCAATTATAAACCTGTTGATTATCCAGAGTTGTCAACGGATACCTTAAAAGCAAGGCTAGAACGACTTAATGCCAGAACACCCTTTAATGTAGAATACAATCCTTCACTAGAAAATGTAATAAAAGGATACCTTAAATACAGGCATAAGTCAATGGAGCGTTTAATGGGCTTAAGCCATTTTTACTTTCCTATGTTTGAACAGGAGTTTGATAACTACAATATTCCACTTGAAATGAAATATCTTTCTATTGTGGAATCTGCATTAAAACCAAAAGCAAGGTCACGAGTTGGTGCAACTGGGCTTTGGCAGTTTATGTTTGGAACAGGAAAAGAATACAACTTAGACGTAAGCAGTTATGTAGATGATCGTAGCGATCCTATAAAATCAACAACTGCAGCAGCACAATACTTATCAAAACTCTATACAATTTTTGGTGATTGGGACTTGGCTTTAGCGGCTTACAATTCAGGACCAGGAAACGTAAATAAAGCAATCAGACGCTCGGGTGGTTACAAAAACTATTGGAATATTAGACGGAATTTACCACGAGAAACTGCGGGTTACGTACCTGCATTTTTAGCAACTATGTATATTTTTGAATATGCTAAAGAACACGGTTTTAAACCAGAAAAACCTGCGTTTCAACATGTACAGACTGATACAATTCATGTAAAACAAATGATAACATTAGACCAAGTATCTGATGTTACAGGTGTTAATATTGAAGAACTTCAATTTTTAAACCCTTCATATAAATTAGATATTATTCCAAAAGTTGAAGGAAAAACATACACATTAAGATTACCTCGCGAATCCGTTGGTATCTTTGTGAGTAATGAAGATAAAATCTATGCATTTGCAAAGGCAGAATTTGATAAACGTGAGAAACCCTTGCCTCAGCTTTTTGAGGCAGATACAAAAACAAGATATCGTGTAAAAAGTGGTGATTATTTAGGTAAAATTGCAAGGAAGTTTGGGGTTAGGGTTAGCCAAATAAAACGTTGGAATGGCTTAAGAAGCAATAATTTAAAAATAGGACAACGTTTAACTATTTATCCAAGAAACCCATCTGCCTCTATGGTGAAAAACTTATCAAAACCAACAAAAACCGTTGTTAATTCAGCAGGGAAAAAGACTTATAAAGTGAGGTCTGGTGATTCGCTTTGGAGTATTTCACAAAAATTTTCGGGAGTTTCTGTTCAAAATATAAAAGATTGGAACGATATTAGTGGTAATAAACTCAAAATAGGAACGACACTTATTGTGTCTCAATAAAACCAACAAAAATTTAAAATATTATGAGAGCTTTTTACACTGTACTTTTCTGTGTGCTATTAATGGCTTGTGGAGACAATAAAAAAGAAGGTGATAATCAAAAATACCTTTCAGCTTCAAACGGAAATTTAAATAGTATTTCGGTTGTAGTTGATAATTTGCTGTGGGAAGACAATCTAGGCGAAAACATCAGATCTATTTTTGCAGCTCCATTAAACGGACTCCCAAACGATGAGCCATTGTACCGTATGCGCCAAATTCCACCACAAGTATTCGATGGTTTTGCAACCCGAAGCAGAATTGTTTTAAAGATCGAAAAAGGATCTGAGACCGCTTCTACTAAAATTATGAAGGATGTTTTTGCCAAACCTCAAACCGTTGCTGTGGTAAGTGGTAAGACAGATAGGGATATTATTGCACAGCTAAAGGAAAACAAGAGTAAAATTATGGATGCCTTTAACAAGGAAGAAGTAAAGGAAAAGCAACGACGTATTAACTTATCTCTGTTAAAGGATGAGGATATGGAAACCAAACTTGGTTTTACCGTAGATATTCCTTCTGCATATAAAATAGGAAAATCTACTGACGATTTTTTCTGGATAAGAAAAAGCTTAAGCAATACAAAAACGATGGATTTGATGTTTTATGAAGTACCATTGAACACCATTTCAAAAGACAGTACCATCATGGATATTGTTAACATGCGAAACAATATTACCAAGACCAAAATTCCCGGTGAAGATGATATTTACATGACGGTTGAAGATGCCTATGCGCCATTTTTATACGAAACTATTATAGACAATAAAGAAGCCCACGAAGTCCGTGGAGTTTGGGAGGTAAAAGGACAGTATATGGCTGGACCATTTATTACTTATGCCATAAAAGACGAAGTGAATAAACGTTATTTAATTGCAGATGGCTATGTCTATGCACCTTCTCTTGAGAAACGAGAATATATTTTTGAGCTTGAATCAATTATTAAATCGATAGAGATTAAATGAAAACAAAGAACGCCAACTAAATGTTGGCGTTCTTTGTTTTATACTTTAATAGGTGTTCGTTATTCCTTTTCTTCAGCTTTTTTTGGTGAATCGTTCTCCTTACTAGCGTCTTTAAATTCTTTCAATCCACTTCCTAAGCCTTTCATAAGTTCAGGAATTTTCTTTCCTCCAAATAATATCAAGACAATAACTGCAATTAGAATTACTTGAGGCCATCCAATCATCAATGGTATCATGCTTAAACTCATAATTTTAAATTTTAGATTACAAAGTTAGTAATTATAGTTTAATAATAACGAAGTAAAACCAACTTTAGCATTTAAAGGGACTGCTATTTCACTATTTTAACTAATTTTGTTTTGATGGGGAAAAAGAAGAAAAAAGAAAAGAAATTTGCTAAAAAACTGCTTCATAAGTACCGTTTGGTCATTTTGAATGAAGATACTTTTGAAGAGCGTTTTGCCATAAAACTTACACGTCTCAATGTGTTTGTGTTGACTTCTGTTTCCGCTATTCTTTTAATCTTTTTTACGATATTGTTAATAGCTTTTACACCACTTCGCGAGTACATTCCAGGTTATTCTTCTGCTCGCCTAAAGAAAAAAGCCTCTGTGCTTAATTATAAAACGGACTCTTTGGTACAAGAATTAGAGCTCAATGAGCGTTATTATGCATCAATCCGTAAGGTGTTGACTGGAGATGTTAGCAATGTAGATTTCAATAGAGATTCAATAATTCAAGCTGTTAAGAACGATATAAACATACAACAAGTAGAAACCAGCAAGGAAGATTCTTTATTGCGCGAAAAAGTCAGTAAAGAAGATAAATATAATCTTTTTGAAGGTGCTGGTGATAAATCTAATTATGTGCTGTTTCCACCTGTAAATGGTAACATATCCGAAGCATATAATATTGAACAAAAACATTATGCCGTGGATATTGTTGTTACTGCAAACACACCTGTTAAAGCTACTGCAGATGGTACTGTGATTTTTGCTGAATGGACCGTTGAAACAGGTTATGTAGTAATAATTGAGCACAACCAAGAATTAATTTCTGTTTACAAGCATAATTCTGCCATCACAAAAGCACAAGGAGATTTAGTGAAAGCGGGAGAGGTTATTGCAATGTCTGGTAATACAGGAGAATTAACAACCGGACCACACTTACATTTTGAACTTTGGAGTAAGGGCTATCCCGTAAATCCAACCAATTTTATTGATTTTCAGTAATGGCATCAATCAAAGCAGCACTTTCTAAACCGTTTGCAAAATTAATTGCATTACGCATAAAAAAATGGGCTTCCAATCCAGTGGAAACTCAAAAATCTGTATTCAAAAATTTAATTTCAGAAGCCAAGCATACAGCTTTTGGCAAAGACCATAATTTTGCTGAGATTTCAACTTATGAGGATTTTAAGTCAAGAGTTCCAATTAGAGATTATGAGGATCTAAAACCCTATGTAGAACGTGTTGTAAAAGGCGAGGCAGATATTCTTTGGAAAGGTAAACCGCTTTATTTTGCTAAAACTTCAGGGACAACCTCTGGCGCAAAATACATTCCTATTACAAAGGAAAGTATGCCAACTCACGTCAATGCAGCAAGAAATGCTATTTTACTTTATATCAACGAAACAGGTAATACCCAATTTGTAAACGGAAAAATGATTTTTCTACAAGGAAGTCCCGTTCTTGAAGAAAAAAACGGAATTAAACTTGGGAGGCTTTCGGGTATTGTGGCGCATTATGTCCCAAAATATCTTCAAAAAAACAGAATGCCAAGTCTTGAAACTAATTGTATTGAGGATTGGGAAACTAAAGTTGATGCTATAGTTGAAGAAACGGTTGATGAGAATATGACCATAATTTCAGGGATTCCATCTTGGGTTCAGATGTACTTTGAACGCTTAATTGAAAAGAAAGACCAAAAAGTTGGTGAAATTTTTAAAAATTTCAATCTGTTTATTTTTGGCGGAGTTAATTACGAACCCTATCGTGCAAAATTTGAAAATCTAATAGGAAGAAAAGTAGATAGCATAGAATTATATCCTGCAAGTGAAGGGTTTTTCGCATTTCAAGACAAACAGAATGAACGCGGAATGCTATTGCAATTGAACTCAGGTATTTTTTATGAGTTTGTTGAAGCCGAATCTTTTTTTGAAAAAGAGCCTAAACGCATCATGATAGATGATGTAAAATTAGGAGTTAATTATGTAATGATTGTTTCTACAACAGCAGGTCTTTGGGCATATAATCTTGGAGATACGATTCAATTTACCTCACTGAGTCCATATAGAGTTATTGTAAGCGGTAGGATTAAACACTTTATTTCTGCATTTGGGGAACACGTAATCGGAAAAGAAGTGGAACAAGCTTTAAAAGAAGCGATTGAAGGCACTTCAATTTCTGTTAATGAGTTTACTGTTGCACCACAAATAAATCCTAGTGAAGGTTTACCATATCATGAATGGTTAATTGAATTTGAAAACGAGCCAGATGATGTACAGCGTTTTGTGCAAGGCCTAGAACAATCGCTTCAAAAGCAAAACAGCTATTATTTAGATTTAATTGAAGGCAAAGTGCTTCAACCTTTAAAAATCACATCAATAAAAAAAGACGGATTTCAAACTTATATGAAATCTATCGGTAAATTAGGAGGGCAAAATAAAATTCCTAGATTGTCTAATGATCGTAAAATTGCAGATGAAATTCACAATCAAGGTTTAACCAAATAAAACTATATTTGCGCCACAACGATAATGAGTAAAACTAGAAAAATACACGAAAGAACAAGAGCTCAGGAGAGTTCAAACGCCATAGAGCGTATGTATATTACCATGCGACATTTATTTAATCGCGGATTTTATAAACCTATGGGAGTTTCTGGTGAAACATTGAGAGAGTCACTCTTACTTTTAAGACCAGAAATTTATGGCTCAATTGGAGATGAAAAGGCGGAGCTAGAAGGCTTGCTCTACGTTATAGACAGATTGCCACAAGGCATTGAAGAATGTATGTACATCAATTTAACGAGTGATGAAGGCTATTCTAATTCACATTTTAAACCTATTATTCCACCAAAAAGAAGACGTAATTGCTACCGTATTGATGATGAGCAAATGAATATTGAAATAACACGCGGTAGATCTGAAATCTATGATATTCTTACCCATCTTACATTTCTATTCGTCGAGTCTCATAAAATCAGTAAACGTGTGTTAATTGATGAAGAAGGTACAACGGTAAGGGATTGGGTTAAGTTGGAAACCGCTGTTAAAAAGACGAAAAAACTCACACAGAAAGAACGTGAAATTGCCATAACGCACACGGCAAATATTCTTGGTAGAACATTTAATGAGCTCACTGAAGTTTATTCTAATTTTGCTACGAATACCCAACCAGAACGTTTACTACATATAGTTTATTGGTTAGGAAAATTAGCTATTGAAGAAACCGTAAACAATAATAAAAGAACAATAACCTTCAGCCCTGTTTTAAGAGAACGTTTAGGGCATCATATCCACGGTGAAATCTGGGCAAATAATATAAAACACATTTTGCACAAAAATGGTTTATTAGAAAGACCTATTCATATCATTAGTGCAAATATGCATAGTGTCATGAATTCAATTTTCACAAAGGGTACACTTAAAGCAAGCGAAACTAAAAAAGATATTTTTGAGGTTTACGAGGCGTTAAGCAGTTCTATAAACATAGCCATGCGCAATAAAGTGGAAAAGTTGGCGTTGCAAAACGGAATGCTCTATATAAAAGATGCTTCGGGTACAAATATTGATGTTCAAATTTTTGATACAGATAAGATTGATTTTTCAAAAACTAACTTTGAATATTCAGAAGCTGAGAAAAACAATAAGGCTGTTATTATAGTAATGGATTATGCTTTTGGCGAGCAAGCTTATGAAACTTTAGACGAGCTTTTAAAACCTATAAAAGTAGAAGGAAAAAAAGTACATTTAGACGTTAAGTCTATTTCCATTATGGGTAAAGCAGGGATTTTAGAAGGAGGAAAAAGTGATATAATGATACCATCTGCCCATATTTTTGAAGGTACCGCAGACAACTATCCGCTTAATAACGAATTGAGCAAAAGCGATTTGTTAGATTGTGGTGTGGATGTTTTTGAAGGCACAATGGTAACAGTTTTAGGAACCTCACTTCAAAACAAGGAGATTTTAAAGTTTTTTAAAAACTCTACGTGGAATGTCATTGGTTTAGAGATGGAAGGTGCACACTACCAAAAAGCGATACAAGCCGCATCAAGAGTTAGGGGAAGCATAAATGAAGATGTAAAAGTAAGATATGCGTATTATGCAAGTGACAATCCTTTAGAAACAGGGAGCACATTAGCTTCAGGAGGATTGGGAACATCTGGTGTAAAACCAACTTATGTTATAACAAAAAAAATACTAGAACAAATATTTAATTCTTAAGAAATGAGTGATAAATTACCACAAGAATCCCAAAACGAAGAGGTGGATTTAGGACAGCTATTCAATGCTATTGGGAGGATGTTTGAAAAACTGTTTCAGTTTATAGGCAAAATTTTCAAGGGGCTTTTTTCAATAATAATCTACACATTAAAACCAATAGTTGCTTATTTTAAAATAATAGCTATAGTATTAATGATAGCAGCAATAATTGGGGTTGTTGTAGATAAATTTAACAAGCCCGTTTATAGTTCTAATATGTTGGTTAAGCCATATTTTGATTCTAAGTATCAATTAGCCAATAATGTTAATTATTTTAACGCACTTATAAGTTCTAGAAACTTAAAAGTGCTATCCAATATATTTGAAATAGACACTTCAACTGCAAGTGAACTTATTGGTTTTGACATTGAAATAGGACCAGAAACACAAAATGATCTTTTGAAAGAATACAATGACTATATTCAGACCATTGATAGTACGCTTGCCAAAGACCTTCCTTATGAAGAGTATATTGAAAATCGTGATATTTTAAGTGGAACAATTTTTTCAGTTCAGGCTAAATCAGGCACCAACGATATATTTACAAGTCTCGAAAAAGGTTTTGAAAAAACCTTCAAAAACAAGTATTCCGAAAAACTCAAAGATATTAGAGACAGAACCATTGAGATAAAAACATCAGTTTATAAAAACGAATTAAGACGTATAGACAGTTTACAAAGAATATATATTGAAGTCTTAAAAAACGAATCAGAAAACGGAAAAGTTTCAATAGGCTTAGAAGGTTTAATGCCTTTGACAAAAGAAAAGACACTAACAAAGGAATATGAACTTTTTAAAGAAGAGATGATTATAAGGGATTCTTTGAAAATGTTACAACAACAATTAATTAAAGAAAATGATTATTATGATATCTTATCCGGGTTTGAAGAGGTAGGTACAATTGAAAGGAGTTTTTGGAAAAGATATTCTCTAATATTTCCTGTAATGACAATGCTCATTATAATTTTAGTTTACTTTGTTTTTAAAGTCTTTAATTTTATAAAAGAATATGACCGATAATGAATCTTTACTTATTACAGGTGGTGCGGGTTTCATAGGCTCAAATTTCATTATCCATATCCTAGATAAGTACAAAGATATCAATGTTATAAATTTAGATAAGCTCACCTATGCTGGTGAGCTTTCTAATTTAGATCCTTTACAGAACAATCCAAACTATCGTTTTGTGAAAGGAGACATATGCGATTCAGAATTAGTTAACAATCTTTTTAAAGTATATAAGTTTTCTGGTGTAATTCACTTTGCGGCTGAATCCCATGTAGATAACTCCATTAAAAACCCTGATGCTTTCATTAAAACCAATATAAACGGAACATTCAATCTTATTAATACAGCTAAAAAACATTGGATGGACGCTCCCTTCTCTTTCAAAAAAGGTTTAGAAAACAATAGATTTCATCATATTTCTACTGATGAGGTTTATGGGAGCTTAGACAAAACAGGGTTATTTACAGAGAAAACACCTTACGCACCAAATAGTCCTTATAGTGCATCAAAAGCTTCGTCAGATTTTATTGTTAGGAGCTATTTCCATACCTATGGAATGAATGTGGTTACCACTAATTGTAGCAATAATTACGGTCCAAGACAGAATAATGAAAAACTAATACCTACAATTATAAGAAAAGCGATAAACAATGAGCCTATTCCTATTTATGGTGACGGTAAAAATGTTAGGGATTGGTTGTACGTAGATGACCATTGTATAGGCATAGATTTAGTATTTCAAAAAGGTAAAAAAGGAGAGACCTATAATATTGGAGGAAAAAATGAAAGAGAGAACCTTTATATTGCCAATAAAATTTGTGATATTTTAGATAAATTAAGACCTAAGGATAAATCTTATTCAAATCAAATTAAGTTTGTAAAGGATAGACCAGGTCATGATTATAGATATGCTATTGACGCTTCAAAAATTGAAAATGAATTGGGTTGGCAAGCCAATGAGAATTTTGAAACAGGAATCATAAAAACCATTCAATGGTATCTTAACAAATATCAAAAATAATGAAGGGAATAGTTTTAGCAGGAGGCTCAGGGACAAGATTGCACCCACTTACATTGGCGGTGAGTAAACAACTCATGCCTATCTATGATAAACCCATGATTTATTACCCCATTTCAACCTTAATGTGGGCTGGAATACGAGACATACTTATCATATCAACTCCGCAAGATTTACCTTTATTTAAAAGACTATTAGGAGATGGTAAAAAATATGGCTGTAATTTTGAATATGCAGTTCAAGATCAACCCAATGGACTTGCAGAAGCTTTTATTATTGCTGAAGATTTTATAGGTAAAGAGAAAGTAGCTTTAATTCTTGGAGATAATATTTTTTACGGTACAGGTTTGGCAGATTTGCTTCAACAGAATAATAGCCCAGATGGAGGTATTATTTATGCTTACCATGTACACGATCCTCAACGTTATGGTGTTGTAGAGTTTGATCAAAATGGAGCAGCTAAATCAATTGAAGAAAAACCTAAAAGACCGAAATCTAATTTTGCTGTTCCTGGAATCTATTTTTATGATAACTCGGTTATAGAAATTGCTAAAAACATTAAGCCAAGTGCAAGAGGCGAATTAGAAATAACAGACATAAACAAAAAATATTTAGAACAAGGTAAACTTAAAGTTAGTGTTCTAGATAAAGGTACCGCTTGGTTAGATACAGGCACTTTTAAGTCGCTTATGCAAGCCTCACAATTTGTACAGGTTATTGAAGAACGTCAAGGATTAAAAATTGGTGCGATTGAAGAAGCTGCCTACAGAATGGGATATATTGACCAGAAACAATTTAAAAAAGTAATAAAGCCATTAACTAAAAGTGGTTACGGCAAACACTTAATGAGCTTATTATCAGAATAAAATGAAGGTTACCGCAACAAAACTAGAGGACTGTTTTATTATAGAGCCTAAAATCTATAAAGATAACCGTGGTTACTTTATGGAATCTTTTAACCAACATAATTTCAATAAAGCAATTGGTAAAGATTTAGATTTTGTTCAAGATAACGAGTCAATGTCAGGCAAAGGTGTGCTAAGAGGTATTCATTATCAGGTAGGAGAACAAGCGCAATCAAAATTAGTAAGAGTCGTAACGGGAAAAGTATTAGATGTTGTAGTTGATTTGAGAAAAGACTCCAGCACATTTGGAGAACATTTTTCAGTCGAATTATCTGCAGCTAATAAAAAACAGGTTTTTATACCCAAAGGTTTTGGCCATGGTTTTTTGACGTTAGAGGCTGTCTCTTATACACATCTGACGCTGCCGACGACTCCTTACGT
>OJDK01000365.1_pt1 | contig 20676 bp, 19 predicted proteins | sample 1592791 | NCBI WGS metagenome assembly OJDK01 (sample SAMN05416878, study PRJEB24817) | seawater metagenome | isolation source: Sea water | place: Canada:Atlantic | collected 2013-11
ATCTACACGTAAGGAGTCGTCGGCAGCGTCAGATGTGTATAAGAGACAGGTTGCTGAATATGTTAAGTCTTATGGTGATGTTGAAGTTACCGGATTTAAACGTGCTAGCGTAGGTTAATCCTTCCTAGTTATAAATATAAAAAGCCTCCAAATAAGGAGGCTTTTTTTTATTGTTTCAAAATTTTCTTCCAAAACTCACCTTGTTCCGTAGATATTTTTATAAAAAAAGTGGATCTGGTTAATTCCTTTAGGTTAATTTCTACATTATAGGCTGGTTTATTTCTTTCAAATATAATCTTACCTGTTAAATCATACATAACCAATGATTTAATCTGAGATTCTGAGTCTAAATACAAGTAGTCGTTAACCGGATTTGGATAAAGCTTAATACTATTTGTAATAGTTTCTTCTTCAACACTCAATAGGTTCCCATCCAATTTCATCAGAAACATATCTTGTTCATCTATGGAAGTAATATTATATTGCTCATTACCAGGATCAAAGTCTACCGTACTATTAAAAGTTCCGATGGCATAAACCTTTCCTTGATTATCTAAAACAACTTTGTTGGCTTGAGAAGCACTTGAAAGCCCTTGATCTCCACTGAGTGTAAAAGCCCATGAAAATTCTCCATCAGTATTATATTTAGCTAAAAACACATCTGATAAATTATTAACAGGGATTAAAAAATCAGAATTGGGATCTGGATCAAAATCTATATCTCCTTCGAACGAAACACTTCCGGCAATTAAAAGATTATTTCCAGATATCAATACTGAACGGCTGTTATCAGCAGGTCCGTAATTTCCTCCAAAAGAAAAAGCCCAAGTAAAATTTCCGTCTTCATTTAATTTAAGTAGATAGTTGTCATAATAAGATGCAGGAGCAGATAAGATATATTCTGAATTAGGTGAAAGATCTACATCTACTGTTCCATAAAATTTACCGGTTGTGTAAATATCATTATTACTGTCTAATTGTAAATCGTTAGGTTCTATTAAATCTACATTTTTTACCCATAACAAACTTCCCGTACTATGATATTTAGCTATAAAATTACTTCCGTTTTCATGACTTTGTACTATGGTTTCTTCAGAACTAAAATCAAAATCAAAACTACCTCTAAAATTCCCTGTTATTATAGAATTTCCGAAGTCATCAAATTTAATAGATTGCACTCTATCATAAGTGTACCAACTATTGTTAGGATCACCAAAAGTTTTTGAATCCAAATAATTGCCACTTTCATCTATCTCTATCCAAAAGCCTTTATCTTGAATGGCTGAAAATGCAGGAGTATTAGAGTTTGTGTTAGGCCGTAATACACCATCTCCGTAATGTCCACATATATGAATATTATTTTGACTATCAATTACCACATCACGTGCTCCGATATGTGCAGTAGAATTTCCCCAATATTTAACCCATTGAAGATTACCATCCAGATTATATTTTGCCAAAAACATTTTATTTTTTGATGGAGAGTTTAAAGCTATTGTTTCTGTTTCAGTTTGAAAGTTTACGGAACCTATAAACCCACCCACAACGAGAATTGAATTTGCACTTATAACAACCTTGTCTATATCTATTAAATAAGAGCTTTCTATCTGTTCTGCCCAAAGGAAATTTCCATCGGAATCATATTTAGCTAAAAAAGCATTATAGCCTTCTATTGAAGTTAAGTTAAATGTCTCTTCAGGCGAGGCATTAAAATCAACGGTGTTCTCAAAGTCGCCAAACACATAGACATTGTCAAAGCTATCAATTACAATATCATTGATATGTTGATTACCCAATCCGCCAAATGCTTTAACCCATTCAAAATTCTGAGAATGTAATCCGTTTATCATTAGTAATAAATAAAACAGGTATAAGTGTCTCATAATAGGTCTTGGTTAATTATTACTTATAGTTACATCGAAAAGATTTGAAGATGTCATCAAAAAAATCATAACTAAATATATTCCACCGCTATTTTTATTATTTTTGTTCAACTTTCAAAATTTAAAATGAAATATAAAAGAATACTTCTGAAGTTATCTGGTGAAGCTTTAATGGGAAATCGCCAATATGGCATAGATCCTGAGCGCTTAGCAGAATATGCGAACGATATAAAATCAATCACAGATAAAGGTGTGGAAGTCGCTATTGTAATTGGTGGTGGCAATATTTTTAGAGGTGTTTCTGGTGCTAGCAATGGTATGGACCGTGTTCAAGGAGACCATATGGGCATGCTTGCCACAGTAATTAACGGATTAGCTTTACAAAGTGCTTTAGAAGATGCAGGTATACCAACACGTTTACAATCTGCCATAAAAATAAATGAAGTTGCAGAGCCTTTTATAAGGCGTAAAGCAATGCGTCATTTAGAAAAAGGCCGTGTGGTTATATTTGGTGGTGGCACTGGTAATCCGTATTTTACTACAGATTCTGCAGCAGTGTTAAGAGCTATAGAGATTGAAGCAGATGTTATTTTAAAAGGAACTAGAGTTGATGGTATTTACAATGCAGATCCAGAAAAAGATAATTCTGCCACAAAATTCGATTTTATTACGTTTGAAGATGTATTAAGGAAAGGGCTTAAGGTTATGGATACTACAGCATTTACACTAAGCCAAGAAAACAAATTGCCTATTATTGTTTTTGATATGAATAAAAAAGGAAATCTTTTAAAAGTAATTTCTGGTGAAACTATAGGTACAGTAGTCAACCTGTAAGGTTTTGGCCTAAATTTTGATAACTCTCAATTAAAATTTTTTAAAATGGACGAAGACATTAAATTTATAATAGATACAACTAAAGAATCTATGGATGCTGCACTTAAGCATCTTGAAAAACAATTAGTAAACATTAGAGCAGGTAAAGCGAGCCCTGCAATGCTGGGTAGTGTTATGGTAGATTATTATGGATCGCAGACTCCACTAAGTCAAGTTGCCAATGTTAACACTCCAGATGGTAGGACTATTTCTGTTCAGCCTTGGGAAAAAAATATGCTTCAGGAAATTGAACGTGGTATTATGCTTGCCAACTTAGGCTTTAATCCTATGAATAATGGAGAGATGATTATAATTAATGTGCCACCTCTAACTGAAGAACGTAGACTTACGCTAGCTAAACAAGCTAAGGCTGAAGCAGAAGAAGCAAAAATTGGAATAAGAAATGCACGTAAAGAGGCCATGAATGACATAAAAAAATCGGACGTGTCTGAAGACCTGCAAGGTAACGCCGAAATAGACGTACAAGAACTTACCGATTCTTACGTTAAACGTGTTGAAAGTATTCTCGATGTTAAGGAAAAAGAAATAATGACAGTCTAAGACTAATTTCTAAAAAACAACTAACATCCCAAATCACTTTGGGATGTTTTTTTAACTATAATTTTATATGCTCAAAAACCTGTTTGTTGTTCTTTTTTTAATTTTTGCAACAAATAGTATTGCCCAAAAACCAAATTCCAGAGAAAAAGATTCTATTAAAAACGTTCAGGATTCCATTAAAAAAGCGGATCTCATTAAAAACATCGGGAATGGTTTTATGCCCTTCAACTATTTTAAAGCTGATCTTAGATATCTTGTAAAATTCAATCAATATGAAGGATTCAGAACAGGTTTAGGTGGTATTACCAACGATAGATTTTCAGAACGTTTTCGTATAAACACCTATCTTGTTTATGGCTTTAAGGATAAAGCTTTTAAATACAGAATTGGAGGAGGGTTTAGGGTAGATGAACCCTCAAATACATGGATAAACCTTTCTTATACTGATGACCTTTCTGAAACAGGGAGCTCAAATTTCCTCACTGACAAACGTTTTTTTACTTTCTTTGAACCACGTCTCCTTAATATAGATTTGTTTCATAAACATATTACTAAAGCCATTGCCATTGAACATCGGCTTTCAAATCATTTATTATCTGAAACCCAATTCGCGTTAAGCAAAATAGATCCAACTTACGAGTATAATTTTGTTTTGGATGACAGAACATATCATACGTTTGATCTAAGTACCGCTAAAATTAGTTTGCAATGGAGTCCTTTCAGTACATTTGATATTGTTAAGGACAGGGTTGAAACGGTGGTTGATGGCTATCCTAAATTTACACTTCAATTGACCCAAGGCGTCAAATCTGTATTTGGTAGTGATTTTAATTTTTCAAAAATTGATTTTAGGACTATTCAACAATTCAATCATAAAAATGATGCAATTACCAAAATCACTTTAGTGGCAGGTATTGCTGGTGGAGAAACTCCACTCACCCATCTATACCACGCCTATCCCAATAATATCACAAAAGAAACCATTTTACAACGTTTTTCTGTAGCTGGCCTAAACAGCTTTGAAACCATGTATTTTAATGAGTTTTTTAGTGATAAGTTCTCAACCCTTCAACTAAAGCATTATTTAAAACCGTTTAAAATTTCAGAACGTTTTAAGCCTCAATTGGTTTTTATTTCACGATATGCTGTTGGTAATATGCGAAGTATTGATAGGCACCAAGGGATTAACTTTGGCACAATTGAAAAACTATATTCCGAATCTGGGTTTGAAATCAATAAACTCCTTTTCGGTTTCGGACTAAGTTTTGCCTATCGTTATGGCGGCTATCACTTGCCTAAATTAGAAGATAATATTGCTTTTAAGTTTACTTTTAATATTTCATTGTAAAGCGATTATATTACTGTTAATTCTACTAGTAAATACTTAGCTTTTTTCTACCTTTGCGGCTCATTTTTCTACCATGTTTAAACTTTTAACCACTGGATTTTGGGAAGCTGTTGCAAGGCTTATTCTTCGCAATAAGATTTTCATATTGATCTGTTTAATACTGATCACCGTATTCTTTGGTTTACAGTGGAAACACATGCGTTTTACCTATACCGAAGCAAACCTGCTTCCTGATGACCATGAAGTTAACCAAACCTATAATGAGTTTTTAGATATATTTGGGGAAGAGGGTAACCTTATTGTACTTGGTGTTAAAGATTCGTCATTATTTTCGGTTGAAAAATTTAACGCATGGAACCAACTCGCGGAATCTTTTAAAACCTTTGAAGAAGTTGAAACAGTACTATCCATTAAAGACCTTCAAAAGTTAGTTAAGAATACTGAGAAGGAACAGTTTGATTTAAAACCTTTTATAAAAGATTCTATTTCTAGCATTGAACAGATAGACACGCTTCAGAATGAACTGTTTAAACAATATCCGTTTTACGACAACTTTTTATTTAATGCTGAGACTAAAACCATACGCACAGCCATATATCTCAAAAAAGATATTGTAAACACATCTGCCAGAAAAGATTTTATTATCAATGAACTGGAAATTAAAGTTGAAGAATTTGAGGCGAAAACCGGTATGGATGTTCGTGTGTCTGGTATGCCTTACATACGTACTCTAAATGCTCAAAATATTGTAGATGAGATTCCCATATTTATAGGTGCAGCTCTTTTTGTAACATCCTTAATATTCTTTTTGTTTTTCAGGTCTTTTAGAGCAACCTTTATTTCATTGATTGTTGTGTGTGTTGGTGTAATGTGGACATTTGGTATTATTGGTTTGCTCAATTATGAAATTACGGTCTTAACCGCTTTAATACCTCCACTAATTATTGTCATTGGTATTCCCAATTGTATTTTCTTAATAAACAAATACCAGCACGAAGTAAAATCGCACGGTAACAAAGTAAAATCGTTACAGCGTGTAATTACTAAAATAGGAAACGCTACATTAATGACCAACGTTACCACAGCTTCAGGTTTTGCAACATTTATACTTACAGAAAGCACTCTTTTAAAAGAGTTTGGTCTTGTGGCATCATTAAGTATTTTGTCCATATTTATACTGTGTCTTCTTGTTATTCCTATTATTTACACGTTTTTACCGTTCCCAAAAGATCGCCACTTAGAGCATTTAAATAGGCGTTGGATTGGTGGTTTTGTAGATTGGATGGAACGCATGGTAAAACATCGTAGCATTACTATTTATATAACCGCACTTGTTCTTATAGTTGGCGGAATTATTGGCATTTATCAAATTAAAATTTCAGGAAGCCTAATTGAAGACATGCCTAAAAACAAACCGTTTTTTAAGGACATTCGTTTCTTTGAAGAAGAATTCAATGGAATTATGCCTGTGGAGATTATGGTTGACACCAAGCGAAAAAAAGGTGTGATGAAATTGAGCACCTTAAAACGCATTAATGAACTTGAAGAGTTAATACAAGAAACGCCGGAATTATCGAGACCTATATCAGTGGTTAGCTTAGTTAAATACAGTAAGCAAGCTTACTACAACGGTAATCCAAGATATTATCAGTTACCAACAAGTCAAGAAAATAGTTTCATACTTTCTTATGCTAAAAACTCAAGCTCAGAAGTAGATTTACTCAATAATTTTGTAGATAGCACAGGTCAATATGCTCGTATCACTACATTTATGAAAGATATTGGTACAGATAAAATGGTGCGTATTGAAGAAAACCTTCAGGCAAAAATCGATAAATTATTTCCTGAAGAACGCTATAATGTCACTATAACTGGTAAAGCACTTGTGTTTCAGAAAGGGACCAATTATTTGGTAAAAAACCTTGTCATCTCGTTATCACTTGCCATATTTTTGATTTCCTTATTTATGGCATACATGTTTAGATCTCTTAGAATGATTGTTGTTTCTCTCATTCCTAATTTATTGCCATTATTAGTCACAGCCGGATTAATGGGATATTTGGGTGTACCTATTAAACCTTCTACAATATTGGTGTTTAGTATTGCTTTTGGTATTTCTGTAGATGACACCATTCACTTTTTAGCAAAATACAGACAAGAATTACAAGCCAACCACTGGAAAATAAGAAAATCTGTTTATGCTGCTTTACGAGAAACAGGCGTAAGTATGTTTTACACTTCTATTGTGCTGTTTTTTGGGTTTTCGGTATTTACCATCTCAAGTTTTGGAGGCACAGTTGCCTTGGGTGCTTTGGTTTCAATAACACTTTTATTTGCTATGCTTTCAAATTTACTCTTACTACCTTCACTATTGCTTTCATTAGAACGTAATATTGCCAATAAAGAGGTGATGAGGAAACCTACAATCAATATTATTCCGTCTGAAGATGATGCTGAGGAATAATGAATCTATTCTGAAGATAAAAAAAACAATTCATTATGTGAAGTTTTGCTTATTAGCAAAGTAACCCACAACATCAACTTATAATTTTTTAGTAAAATAATTATAATACTACTTAAAAAAATTATATTTACTTACCTTATAAAAACAATTTTCACTGTTTAATGAGAAACAAAATTCTATTTATTACCGTTTTTGTAGCTTCAATTTTGTTTACTTCAACATTAGCCGCACAAAACATTGATACTGAAAACTGTGAAAAAACTCAATCTATACATATTGATGATTTAGTAATATCATCTGATATTTTTATTCAAAACAATTTATCTTCCATAAATGCACCTGAAAGAAAAGTAAAAAAAGTATTACTAAAAAATTATAATTTTTTAAAAAGCACCTTTTTCAAAAAAGATGTTATTAAAAATAATGTTGTAGAAAAGGAATTAAACGCAATAGTTAATACCATTATTGAAGCAAACCCAAAGTTGCAATATCAGAAATTCAATATGCTATATGCTTTAAATTATGAAGCAAATGCAACATCCTTGGGTAATAATATTTTTTTTGTATATCCTGGTTTATTTGAAATTTTAGAAAACGATGAACAATTAACTTTTGTACTGTGCCATGAAATTGCCCACCAATTGTTAAATCATTTTCAGTATAGTATCGAAGAACAAATAAACCTTAAAAAGATTACCTTAAATAAGAGAAAAACATTAAACCTATATAGAAATAAAAGAGAATTAGAATTAAATGCAGATGCGCTGGGTTTTGAATTATATTCAAATTTAAACTACCCAAAATCAGAAGCAATAAAAGCATTAAAAAACCTAAAAAATTCTGACAGTATTTTATATTCGAAAACTATTGATGTTAAGGCACAGTTTCATTTCAAAAATTATCCTTTTAAGCCTTTTTGGCTAAATGAAAAAGAACAGTTCTTAAAGCTAAAGAAATATACAAGTAATTATAGAAACTTAGATTCTTTACGAACTCATCCCAATATAGATGTTCGTGTAAACGCCTTAAATGAAAAAAACAAAACAGAACAAGAAACCAATCCTAAGATTACAAAAAATCATCTCAATAAATTAAAAACATGGCAAGAGGCTAACTATCTGTGTTTAATTAAAAACAATTACAGGTATGACTTACTCTTGTTTTTTGCTTTAGAAAAACATTATAAAAACCCTAAAAATATTTTTGCCGCAGAAGTTATAGCAAATACATTACTTAAAATATATAAAGCTAAAAAAGAAAAACAATTTAGTAAATATATACCACCGCCAAATGCTTTTGCAGCTAACACATCATTTTCAAAATTAAAGATGTTTTTAAAAAATACAGAAGCAAGAGAAATTAGAAAAATAGGTTTGTCGTTCTGCAATTCTCTAACGACAAAATCAGATACGTTAATTAAAATTCAAAAAAAATTCAAACATTTAAATAGATGAAAAAAACCGTTCTAATATTTGTCTTTCTCCTATCCTTCTGCTGCGTTGCACAAACCTCTAAAGCTGAGTTTGGCTCTAAAGTTTTTTCGTCCACAGGTGTTTTTACCAATAACAATAATGAAGCTATTGGTTACTATAACATTAGCCGTACTAATAAAAAAAATAAAGATAAAACTTATGACTACCTCTTAATTATAAGGGATAATAATTTTAATCCTATTGCTGAGAAAATAATAGCATTTAGCAAATGGTCTATATTTATTGGCTCTGCATTTAATGGTGACTATTTAGCACTCTGTATATACGACATGAAAGAAGGGAGGTACATGATTAAAGTTTTTGACAGACAATCAAACATGTACCTAGATAAAACATTAGCATATAAATCTAAAAAGGAAGTTTCTAAAACAAAAAAGAATATCTATTTAGGAGAATTCTTACAGTCCGTAGATTTTGTTGCTTTAAAAAACCAAGGTTTTATACTTACTTATCCAGGAGATTATGGTGTGGTTTCAAGAGGTGGGTTTAATACTAAAGCTGCATTAATTAAAACAGAAAAAAATGTGTCAAAAAACATCATAGAACTTCCTGTAGAAAGAAAACATTTTGATAAAGGAACAATACTAAGATTAGAAGTATTAGCGTCTAACAATAAACATATCGCTCTCAAAAAATTAGACAATTCATATTCAATAAATATTTTTGATGCGAATGTTGGTAAGTTAAATTTTACTACAAAGGAAAAAGAACTAGATTCTATATATATCAACAAAGCATTTTTTAAAGATTCTGGCAATTTAGTTGTTATAGGCAACTATTTTAAAGATAAAAAAGGAAGACACAATAATGAATCTTTAGGTTTTTTCTATCAAGAAATTACTCCAAAAGGGAACGTAGTAAAACTTCATAAAAACACTTGGGAAAATGTCTTATCTGAATTTCCTAATATAAAAGAAAACAATAAATTAAAAGATATGGGTTATTTGTACCTACATAATTTGTTAGAACATAATAACGGTTATTTAGCCATATTTGAAACCTATAAACTTACAACCAGCGGAAAAAAAATCTTATTAGGTAATAACTACGATAGTAAACAACTTACTACAAACGATGCTTTTTTATTTAATTTTGATAAAGAGTTTAAGGTTATTAACATAAAACGGATAGATAAACAAATAAGTCGTTGGCAAGGTGCAAGTTCTAGATATACTGCAAGATATAATGCACAACGTGCAGCTCGTTTTGGTGGATTTGATTTCTTATATCATCAAAAGGACGTAAATAGAAATAGATTTTACTTTTACTTCTACGATTACGAGCGTAAAAAACAAGAAAAGAATGGATTTGCTATTAAAACAGCTATTTTTGAAGATGGAGAATTTTTTGAAGATAAACTTACAATAGCCTCTAAATCTTCTGAGCATAAAGTACTACCTGCAGAAATTGGCGAAATTTTAGTTCTAGAATACTTTAAAAAAGAAGAAAAATTCAACATACGGAAAGAGCGCTTCTCACTAGACTAATAACACTCGTGCAAAACTTGTATATTAAAGCAGTCAACAACTTTACTAACATAATCTTTTATAAGCTAAATAAAAACATCGTAACACAATTTCAACAAAATAGTTTTAAGCTAGAAACCTCTTAATCTACACAACCTTTACTATCTTTGCTCGCTAATTTTTACAATATTAATTATGTTTACAACAACTATAGCAGAACTACTCTCTCAAGATGTAGATTTACAAGATGTTACCGTAAAAGGTTGGGTAAGAACCTTCAGAGCTAACCGTTTTATAGCATTAAATGATGGCTCAACCATAAATAATATTCAGTGTGTTGTAGATTTTGAAAATTTTGATGAAAATCTTCTAAAACGTATTACAACTGGTGCAGCAATTGAGGTTTCGGGCGAGTTGGTAGAAAGTCAAGGAAAGGGACAGAATGTTGAAATCGTTGTAAAAACCTTACAGGTTCTAGGTGATTCAGACCCTGAAACATATCCAATTCAACCTAAGAAACACTCTTTTGAATTTTTAAGGGAAAACGCCCATTTACGCACACGTACAAATACCTTTAGTGCAGTGATGCGATTACGTTCTGCGTTGTCATTTGCTATACACAAGTATTTTAATGATAACGGGTTTTACTACATGCATACACCTATAATAACAGGAAGTGATGCAGAAGGTGCAGGTGAAATGTTTAGAGTTAGCGCTTTAGATGCTAAAAACCCACCATTAACTAAAGAAGGAGCTATAAACTATAAAGAAGATTTCTTTGGAAAAGAAACCAACCTAACTGTATCTGGCCAGCTCGAAGCTGAAACATATGCCATGTCTTTAGGAAAAGTATATACATTTGGCCCAACCTTTAGAGCTGAGAACTCAAACACCTCTCGTCATTTGGCAGAATTTTGGATGATTGAGCCAGAAGTTGCTTTTATGGATTTGGCAGGAAACATGGATTTAGCAGAAGATTTTATGAAGTCTGTATTGGGCTATGTTTTAGAAAACAACAAAGAAGATTTAGAGTTTTTAGATAAACGCTTGCAAGATGAAGAGAAAAAGTTACCGCAAGCACAACGTAGTGATATGAACTTAATAGAAAAAATTAAGTTTGTTGCAGATAATAACTTTAAACGTGTTAGCTATACCGAAGCAATTGACATCCTTAGAAACAGTAAACCAAACAAGAAAAAGAAATTCAATTATATTATAGAAGAATGGGGAGCAGACTTACAATCTGAGCATGAGCGTTTCTTGGTAGAGAAGCATTTTAAATGCCCTGTAATTTTATTTGATTATCCGGCAAACATTAAAGCATTCTATATGCGTTTAAACGAGGACGGAAAAACCGTTAGAGCTATGGATATCCTTTTCCCTGGTATTGGTGAAATGGTTGGTGGTTCTCAACGAGAAGAACGCTTAGATGTGTTAAAAGAAAAAATGACCGCGTTAGATATTCCTGAAGAAGAACTATGGTGGTACTTGGATTTACGTAAATACGGTACAGCTGTTCATTCCGGTTTTGGACTTGGCTTTGAGCGTTTGGTTATGTTCACCACAGGAATGGGAAATATTAGAGATGTTATTCCTTATCCTAGAACACCACAAAACGCTGAGTTCTAATTAATATTCCCAAACCTTTACTGATTCTTAAATCACACAGGTTTTTTTAGTATTTTTATGACATTCAGTAATAATCAATGGCACTAAAACAGTTTTTACAATTTAAGCTTTCGCAAAAGCTATCACCGCAACAGATTCAGCTCATGAAACTGATTCAGTTGCCTACCCAAGCTTTTGAGCAACGATTAAAACAAGAGTTGGAAGAAAACCCTGCTTTAGATACCGGAAAAGAAGTTGATACAACTGAAGATAATTTTGATGATTTTGATAATACTGAAGACTACGACGATAATGAAACAATTGAAGCAGAGGACATTAATGTAGATGAATATCTAAGTGACGATGAAGTGCCTGATTACCGAACTCGGGCAAACAATTACAGTTCAGATGATGAAGAAAAAAGCGTGCCCTATGCTGCCGGAACTTCGTTTACGCAACATTTAACAAATCAATTAAATACGTTCAGACTTTCGGATGAGGAAGAAGAGATTGCTCATTTTTTGGTAGGTAGTGTTGACGAAAGCGGTTATATACGAAGAAAGTTATCTGATATAACGGATGATTTAGCTTTCACCCAAAACATTTATACAACAGAAGAAGAAATTGAAAAAGTACTTAAAATTGTACATCAATTAGATCCGGCAGGTGTTGGTGCCCGCAATCTTCAAGAGTGTTTGAGTATTCAATTACATAGAAAAGACCCAAGTCCTGAGGTTGAATTAGCCACTGAGATTATTGATAAAGGTTTTGAACAATTTACCAAAAAGCATTACAAAAAGTTAATGCAGAAATTTAGCATTAATGAAGAGCAATTAAGAGATGCTATTGAAGAAATTGAAAGACTCAACCCTAAACCAGGTGGTTCTTATGCTGGCAATAATAAAATTGTAGAACATATTGTTCCAGACTTTGCCATAAAAATTGTTGACGGGGAACTAGATTTAACCCTAAACGGAAGAAACGCGCCTGAGCTACACGTAAGTCGCGAATACAACAATATGTTAAAGGGTTACAAAGAGTCTAAAGAAAAATCTAAAGCCCAAAAGGATGCTGTAATGTTTATTAAACAAAAATTAGATGCAGCAAAATGGTTTATTGAAGCTGTAAGACAACGTCAGCAAACATTATTTGTAACCATGAGTTCCATAATGCAATATCAAAAAGAATATTTTTTAACTGGTGATGAACGAAAGTTACGCCCTATGATTTTAAAAGATATTGCAGATGAAATTGAAATGGATGTCTCAACCATATCAAGAGTTGCAAATAGCAAATATGTTGATACTCCTTATGGCACAAAATTGATTAAAGAATTTTTTTCAGAATCCATGACCAACGATCAGGGCGAAGAAGTTTCTACTCGAGAAATTAAGAAAATACTTGAAACGGTTATTGAAAAAGAGAATAAAAAGAAACCTTTGACTGACGAAGCCTTAGCTAAGGTACTTAAAGAAAAAGGATACCCTATAGCCAGAAGGACTGTTGCAAAATACCGGGAGCAACTTGATATTCCTGTTGCTCGACTTAGAAAGAAAATTTAAATCGCTGGATGATAAATTTCATTTTAAAGAGCATATCATTTATTTTTCATCCATTGATAATGCCAATTTTAGGTGTGATTTTTTATTTTTCAAAAACTCCACGTTTCATACCTGAGCCAATAATAAAAGCGAAATTATTTTCAATTAGTATTCTTACAATAGTATTACCAATTCTTTTGTTCTTTTTATTGAAAACAATAAATAAAGTAGATACCATTTATCTTAAAAGCACTAAAGAGCGTATAATCCCACTATTCATTAATTGCATTATTACAATACTAATTCTAACGAGTGTTTTAACTATTAATGAAATTACTGAATTATATTTTTTCTTTTTAGGAATACTCTGTTCAACACTCACATGTCTTTTTTTAGCTGCTTTTAAAGTTAAAGCAAGTATTCATATGATAGGAGCATCAGGATGTTTTTGTTTCGCTCTTTTATTAGGTGTCCATTATCAAATAAACATTAACGGATCTATTGCCTTAATGGTAATTATACTTGGGGCTATTGCCACTTCTCGCCTCCACTCTAAATCTCATTCACCTTACGAGTTAATTATTGGCACTCTAGTAGGTGTTATTCCCCAAATTTTAATGCTAAAATATTGGCTATAGTATGTAGAACATTAAGCCAAGTTTAAACGCTTTTAAATCTAAGGTTTGGTTGTTTAACTTTGCATTATTATCAAAGATTGTATTTAATCCGTAATACAGATGGAAATTCCATGTACCATAGCCTGCACTTAGGGTTAATCCATATTGAAATTTATTGAATTCATCAACTTGGCTTAGTTTTTCGTCACCAATACTACTTTTAAATTTTGTGGAATTGTAGAGCAGATAACCAAATTTAAGACCTGTGTAAATACGCCAAAAACTATATTCCGTTGCAGTTGATGTTCTCCATCTGAATTCTAATGGCAACTCAACTAAATAGGTTGTAAATTTATTTTTTGAAACGTTAATTTCACTTTCATCTATAATACTATAAGAAATACGGTTGTCAATATCTTCTATTAGCAAATTTTGGTTATAAGAATTAGTAGAAAGCCCCAAGCCTATGCCTAAGGCCATATTTCGTCTATCATTCATTGGAAAATCTCTAATAAAACCGAAATGGAAACCAGAAGAGAATCCGCTTTGCGATAAGCCACTAGGTTTATTATTGAGCAAGTTATAAGTTACACCTGCATAAAACTGATCTTCTCTATAATTTTCATACAGGTCTTGTTGACTTTGTTCAAATTGATTCTGTGAAAAACCTATACAGTTCATAAAAAATAATAAAAATGTGAAACATTGCCTCATGCTATAAAGCTACAAACTTTTAGTTTTCAAAATAAAAAAACGTTCTGAAACTATTTCAGAACGTTTTTTTTATAAAATTAAGACTTTAATTTATTGCTCTACTTTAGCGTTAGTAATATACATTACTTTTAAAGCATTAGCTTCGCGCAATTCTTGCTTAATATCAGATACGATACCTGCATTAGTATCTTTGTCCACTTTTAAAGCAACGACAAATCTAGATTGTAACTCTTCTAGTAACTCAGCCCTAGCTGCATAAACAGCAGGTTGAATATCACTGACATTTACAAATGCATCATTAATCTGAATTCTTGCTTCATTACCAAACTTTTTAAACTGTTCGCTTGGTTTACCAGCATAAATGAACATTGTTCTATCTTTTTCAAGCTTCTCTACCTGATCTGCACTTGGCAATATATTCTCAATCATAAGAGAACTATCACGCATTACAGTTGCTACCATAAAAAAGAAAAGCAACATAAATACAATATCTGGAAGTGATGCCGTTGAAATTGCAGGCAAATCACCTTGTTTTTTATTTTTAAACTTAGACATAATTGTTTCTTTTAACTTTTATCTGGTTCTGCTTCCGACAATTTCATTGGGAATAATTTCTTAATCGTCTCTATTTGATCATTAAGTTTTTCATCCTTACTAAATTGATTCTTTTCCTTTTCTTCTAACATAGATTGAAAGGATCTATTGTACAAGCGCTGTGCCTCTCTTTCTCTCAAAAAATTGTATGCCGCTACGAGTTCATTCTGTACTTCTATGTATTTCTCATAAGATGTTTCTCTATCATGTTTCATAGAGATAATTGCCTTATCTGGGTGATCTGAAGAACTTGGATCTCCATCACCTTTACAATATGTACAAGATTCGCCTGCAGCATTTGTTCCACCACCATTATCTAAATAATCTATAGCTGCTTGTCTTAAATCTTTAAGTTGCATTTCCTCATCCTCTACCAATAATTGGTTATTACGATTAATAAGGACAGTAAATAGATTTTTTTGTTTAATAATAGGAGGTTCTGTTTGAGAGTCATCAATAGGTGGCAAACTTCTTAAAATCCCCTTATCTTTTTCTATAGTGGTTGTTACCAAGAAAAATATAAGTAGTAAGAAGGCAATGTCAGCCATTGAACCTGCATTTACTTCTGGTGCCGATCTTTTTGCCATTTTGTTTTATTTATTGATTATCTTTTTTGCTCCTGAAAAAAGCATAGCAATTGCTGCAATTGCCAACAATATATAGAACGCTATTAAGCCAGCGCCAACCATTGTGGATTCAGCATCACTTGCAATTCCCTCCTGTAGCTTATACTCTCTAGTGTCTCCACCAGAAAGTACATACGCTATTATAAGCACTGCTACAAAAGCACCAACACCTATAAGTGTATTTTTTAGACCTGCTGTATTAGTAAATAGGTTTTTAATAACAAAAACCACAACAAATAGCAAAACTAAGCCTAAAATAATATAAGCAATATAAGCCATAGGCTCAACGAGACCAGATCTTTCACCGGTTTCAATTGCTTCATCACCAGCTGCAATAATTCTAACTAAAGAGACTATCCCAGCTAAACTTAAAACAGCGGCTACTATTTTTAATATTTTATGTAACATAATTATGTTTGTGTTTTATTTTCTTTTGTATCTCACTAGCATATCCATCAAGGTAATTGATGCATCTTCCATATCATTTACTATACTATCTATTTTTGCAATGATATAATTATAGAAAATTTGAAGTATAATTGCTACAATAAGACCAAATACTGTTGTTAAAAGTGCTACTTTAATACCACCTGCAACTAAAGAAGGTTGCATATCACCAGCAGCTTCAATCTTATCGAATGCCTGAATCATACCAATTACAGTACCCATGAAACCAAGCATTGGTGCCAATGCAATAAATAATGAAATCCAAGACACATTCTTTTCTAACTGTCCCATTTGCACTCCACCATAAGCTACTACAGCTTTTTCTGCAGCGTCAATGTCCTCGTCTGCTCTATCTAAACCTTGATAATAAATAGAAGCAACAGGTCCTTTTGTATTTCTACAAACTTCCTTAGCAGCTTCAATACCACCTGAGTTTAATGCATCTTCAACATTCTGGGTCAATTTTTTTGTGTTTGTAGTAGAAAGGTTTAAAAAGATAATTCTCTCGATAGCAATTGCCAAACCAAGAATTAAACATAATAATACGATTCCCATAAACCCTGGTCCACCTTCAATAAATCGCTTTTTTAATTCTTGATGGAAACTTAAGTCTTCATCAGCTACTTCTGCTGTGTCGTCTTGAGTTATAGTTGCAACTGTTGTTGTTGCCGTTGCTACTGTCGCTGCGTTAACATTAACAGTTCCGATAGCCATTAAACAAGTTATGGCAAGGATAGAAAATAATCTTTTCATTGTTCTTAATCTTAATTTTATTAGTTAAAGTGTTAAAGATAAAAAAAATAATGTAACATCAAGCAAAACATAAGCAGAGAGGAAGGGATTCGAACCCTCGATACCCTTTTGAGGTATACACACTTTCCAGGCGTGCGCCTTCGACCACTCGGCCACCTCTCTTTAATATTTCACTTAAAATTACAATACCGCCAAATAACAAAAAAAACTTTAAACCTTAAAATTTGAGGCGTTAATTTTAGGACATCTCTCCTCTTAATGGAGTTTCAAAAATGGTTTTGAAGACTTTAGGTTTTATTTTTTCTCCCAATAAATACATAAGTTTAGCTATTGCAGCTTCAGTAGTGATGTCTTTACCCGATATAACACCAATGGATTTTAGTTGAGAACTCGTTTCATATTGTCCCATTTCTACACTACCTCCTGCACATTGTGTCACATTAATAACATAAAACCCTTTTTCAATTGCATCTTTTATTAAATCTATAAACCATGCTTCTGTGGTGGCATTGCCTGAGCCATAAGTTTCAATTATTAAACCTTTTAGTGATTGTGTATTAAGTATAGCTTCTACTAATGGTTTTGAAATCCCAGGAAACAATTTCAAAATACCAATATTAGTGTCCATAGCTTTTCTAACTACCAAATCCTTTTCTGGTTCCGACCTCCATAAGAAATCATCATTCACTCTTAAGTATACACCAGATTCCGCTAAATGTGGGTAATTAAGAGATTCAAATGCTTCAAAATGTTCTGCATTTATTTTTGTAGTTCTGTTACCTCTATATAATTTGTATTCGAAATAGAGCCCTACTTCACGAATTACAGGCTTTTCATCTTTATGTAAAGCTGCCATTTGTATTGAAGTAATTAGGTTTTCCTTGGCATCTGTTCTTAAATCGCCAATTGGCAATTGAGATCCAGTAAATATTACTGGTTTTGATAAATTTTCTAACATAAAACTTAAAGCCGAAGCTGAATAACTCATAGTATCGCTTCCATGAAGAACCACAAAACCATCAAACTTATTATAATTTCTTTCAATTATTGTAGCTATATCTGCCCAATATTTAGGATTCATATTAGAAGAATCGATGGGCTCATCAAATGAAACAGTTTCAATATTGCAATCTATTAGCCTAAGCTCTGGGATTTTGGTTAATAAACTTTTAAAATCGAATGCCTTCAGTGCACCTGTGTCAACATCTTTAACCATCCCGATTGTACCACCAGTGTATATTAATAGTATATTAGGTTTTTGCATAGCTTATTATATTCCGAATATATGTTTTGAATTTTCAGTTGTGATATTTGCAATATCTTTTTCACTTTTATTATAGAGTTCCGCTAATTTTTCTAATACCTTATTGATATAGGCACTTTCGTTTCGTTTTCCTCTATATGGTTTTGGTGCCAAATAAGGCGAATCTGTTTCTAAAACAATGTGCTTTAAATCTATTTGATTAATAAATTGATCTATTTTTCCATTCTTAAAAGTGACTACTCCACCGATTCCCAATTTCATATTATAAGAAATAGCTTGGTGTGCTTGTTCTAAACTTCCTGTAAAACAGTGAAATATCCCAAATAAATCCTCAGACTTTTCTTGTTCTAAGACTTCAAAAATCTCATCAAACGCCTCTCTACAGTGAATCACTATAGGCAATTTGTATTGCTTAGCTAATAGTATTTGATGTTTAAAGGCTTCAATTTGAATATCTAAAGTGGTTTTGTCCCAATAGAGGTCAATTCCTATTTCACCAACAGCATAAAATTTATGACTGTACAACATTTCCTCCACATGTTTCAATTCTTCTTTAAAGTTCTCTTTTACATGAGTTGGATGCAATCCCATCATTAAAAAAACATTTTTGGGAAATGATTTTTCCAATTGTAACATGGACTCTGTATAAGTTGAATCTATTGCAGGTATAAAAAACCGTTCAACATCATTTTCTAAAGCCCGTTTAATCATTGCCTCTCTATCTTCATCAAAAGCTTCGCTATATAAATGTGTATGTGTGTCTGTAATCGTCATGTTGCAAAAGTAATTGTTTGTACAGTATAGCGTTTACTATATTTGCACAAATTTAAATCATGGAAACGTTAAAAGATTTTCTGCTCGAAAAAGGCTACTCTAAAGTAAAACTGAAGTTCACCAAAACCAATCATTTTGAAATTAAGGCTTCTATTAATGGTATTAAAGGGAGGTTTATTTTAGATACAGGTGCTTCTAGCAGTTGTGTTGGTTTTGAGGCTATTGAGCGTTTCAATTTAAAAGTAAAAGATTCAGAGATAAAAGCAGTTGGTGCTGGCGCTTCAGATATGCTAACTAAAATATCTAACTCTAACAATCTAAAGATTGGGAAATGGAAAAAAAAACGTGTTGGTTTAATACTTTTTAACCTTGCACATGTAAACACTGGTTTAATAAACCATAATGCCGACCCTGTTGATGGTATTATTGGAGCAGATGTCTTAAAAAAAGGAAAGGCCATAATTGATTACGAAAAGAAATACCTTTATTTAAAATTGTAAGAATTTCTTTTACTGAAAACTTTCTTCTTACCTTTAATATACCAATTGAATTAATAGCAAAAATGAATCCTTCTATAATCATTGCAGATGATCATCCTTTAGTGCTCAAAGGTCTCCAAGATTTTTTAGTTGAAAAAAAATTTAATATTCTCGCTAGTGCAAAAAATGGTAAAGAGGCACTTACTTTAATTAAGGCACATGTTCCTGATATTGCCATTTTAGATATTACTATGCCTTTTTACACAGGTTTAGAAATAGCCCAAATTTGCAAGAAAGATAAATTACCCACAAAAATTATATTTATAACTTTAGAAAAAGACGAAAATATTTATAACCAAGCTAAAGCATTAGATGCTTTTGGTTATGTGCTAAAAGAATTTGCGTTAGAGGAAATTGAAAATTGTATTGAGTCTGTTTTAAAGGACAAGCCTTATTTTAGTCCTGAGTTATTAGAATTTTTAGAGCTAAATGAAGCCCCTGAAAATTTAGAACTTCTTACCAACCATGAAAAAAACATTGTTAGCCTAATCTCCAAGAATAAAACTGGAGTTGAGATTGCTGAATTACTTTGCATATCTAGCAGAACCGTAGAAAAACATAAAAGCAATATTATAAAAAAATTAAAATTAGAAAGTAAACAAAACAGTCTTCTTATTTGGGCTAAAGAAAATGCTGAGTTTCTTTAAAATCTATTTTTTTCAAAAAATACGTAAAGTTACGTATAGTATTGTATGGTTTTAATTGTGAACTTTACAGTGTTATTAAATAGGGTTAATAACAAGCTATTAATTAGTTCTTAGGGGATTATTAAGCCTTGGATGTACATCCAAGGCTTTTTTTTTTTAAATTAAAAAATACGTAAAGTTACGTATAGTATTGCTTTATAACTGCTTGCAAATTTACAGTGTTATTAATCAAGAGCCTCAAATGAAGTTTTTAAAGGTTTGAAATTTGAGGATTAACGCTGATAAAGTAAAAAGTATTAACTTTTATAACCTAAATAATGAAATTAAAGTCTTGAATTGTGTCAATTCTGCATATTTAATGGTGGTAGGTCAATACGGTACAAATGGTACATCCAACAATTATGTTTTAGATATAGATCTGTCTCTTATACACATCTCCGAGCCCACGAGACCGAGGCTGATCT
>OJDK01000372.1_pt1 | contig 20445 bp, 29 predicted proteins | sample 1592791 | NCBI WGS metagenome assembly OJDK01 (sample SAMN05416878, study PRJEB24817) | seawater metagenome | isolation source: Sea water | place: Canada:Atlantic | collected 2013-11
GTTCTGGAGGGTTTGGGAGGGCGAAGGCACCTCCCATTCCGTCGCGCTTCGCGGCGGAGGGGGTCTGCCATCGGCTGGGGCTTTGCCCCGGAGAGATCGCACGCAAATCTCGGAACCGCAGGTGGAGAGTTTGCATAAGTGCGCACTTGTCCTTTACAGGACTACGGGTAGGCTCTATCGGTGGTTGTGGCAAGAACTACATTGCAGCCCGCTCACTTGAAAGATGGATTCCCGGACATGGCCGAGACCGAACTGGAGAAAGCCGAGAAGCGATATGCCCAGGCCAAGGCCCGTCTTCAGGCGATCAGGAACCGGGAATCCACCAGACAGCGGAAAATGGATACCCGGCGCAAGGTGATCCTCGGAGGCGCGCTTCTCGATCTGGCCGAACGCGATACGAACGCCGCCGCGATGCTCGACCGCCTCATCCGCAACCTCGCCCGCGAACAGGACCGCAAGGCCTTCGCGGATTGGGATGCTCCATCCGCCGCCGATACCTCCTCCCCTGCCCCGACGACGGATGCGGACACGTCCTCCTGATGCGCGCGGTGGCTCTCGTCCTCGATGGTCTGTTCCGGTTCTTTCATCGCCTGATCTTCACGCCGTTCCTGCTCGGATGGCTGGCGCTCTGGCTGGTCCTCGGAATGGGAATCGGATCGCTTGTCGCCACCCCGTTCGTCTTCGCCATCTTCGATCAGAACCCCGGCGAGAGTGCCTGGCAATGGCTGGTGTTCGCGCCGTTCATGGTCGTCGGTGCCGTCTTCGCGTTCCGGCACTGGCTGGAAACCTCCGGCGCTGAAACCTTCTTCGGCTGGTCCTCGGGCGACAGTCACGGCTCGGCGCGGTTTGCCGGGAAGAACGAGCTGCGGAAACTGGAAGCGGCGGACGGTCTGCTGATCGGTCGTAATCCCAAAACCGGCAGGCTCTTGCGCTATGACGGTCCGGCCCATCTGCTGACGCTGGCCCCGACACGGGCGGGCAAGGGCGTCGGCACGGTGATCCCCAACCTGCTGGCGGCGGAGCGCTCGGTGCTGGTGATCGACCCCAAGGGCGAGAATGCCCGGATCGCCGGGGCCGCGCGGGAACGGTTCGGGACGGTCCATGTCCTCGATCCGTTTCAGGTCTCGGGACACCCCTCTGCTGCCTACAATCCGCTCGACCGGCTGTCGCCCGACAGCCCGGACCTGAGCGAGGATGCCGCCTCTCTGGCCGATGCGCTGGTAGTGGACCCGCCGGGCCAGTCCGGGGACGCGCACTGGAACGAGGAGGCGAAGGCCTTCCTCGGCGGTCTGATCCTGTTCTGCGTGGCGCACGAGGAACCGGCGCGGCGCAACCTCGGATCGGTCAGGGAATATCTCACCCTGCCGCCTGACCGGATGGCGGACCTGCTGAAACTGATGCAGGACAGCGATGCGGCGGACGGGCTGGTCGCGCGGGCGGCGAACAGGTTCGCGGGCAAGGCGGACCGCGAAGCCGCGTCCGTCCTGTCGAACGCACAGCGCCATACCCATTTCCTCGACAGCCCCCGGATCGCCAAGGTGATGGCGCGGTCGGATTTCCAGTTCGCGGACCTCCGGCACCGTATCACGTCGGTGTTCCTCGTGCTGCCGCCCAACCGCCTGGACGCCTACAGTCGCTGGCTGCGTCTTCTGGTGTCACAGGCGTTTCAGGACATCGCACGGGACGCGGAGCGGCCTCTGACCGCCCCACAGGTCTCCCCTGCCCTCTCTGAGGCTCCTGTGACCCCTCTGAGCGCTACAGGACGCCTGAAAGCGCCCGCGCTGTTCCTCCTCGATGAGTTTGCCGCCCTGGGCCGTCTGGAAGCCGTGGAGCGCGCCATGGGGCTGATGGCAGGATATGGTCTCCAGCTCTGGCCGATCTTGCAGAGTGAGGCAGCTCCCCGGAAACGCTCCGGGGGAGCGTTTCGCTGCCGAACGGGCGGAGCCCAAAGCCAGCTCCGCGATCTCTACGGCGCGCGCGCCTCGACCTTCATCGCCAATGCCGGGGTGCAGCAGGTCTTCGGTGTGAACGACTTCGAGACGGCCAAGTGGCTGAGCCAGACGATGGGTCAGGAAACCATCGGGTATCAGACCCAGAACTTCAAACCCGGCGACATGCCGACGACCGGCACCTCGATCACCGGCCGCGATCTGCTGACCCCCGACGAAATCATGCAGCTCCCGCCGCACCTCCAGCTCCTGCGCGTCCAGGGCCAGCCCACGGCGATGGTGGAAAAGCTGCGCTACTACGCCGACCGCGAATTTGATGGGCTGTTCGTCCCTCAGACCGCCTGACCCCGAAAGGATGCCGTCCCATGCCTGATCAGCCCTCCTTCCCGTCCCTCTCCGACGACGAGCTGCGCGAAACCCTCGAACTGCTCTCCACCGTCATGGCCAGCGTCTCGGACCGGGTGGATGACCAGACGAAGGCGCTCGACCGGATCAACAAGACGGCGACGGAAGCGCGCCAGGCCGCGTTCGCCGCCAAGGCCCAGACCGATCCGAAACACTACGGCGAGCTGGTCGGACAGGCCATCGACGGGCACCTCTCGGAAACGCTCCAGCGTCTGGAGTATGCGACCAACCACCTGGACCGGGGCACGAAGCAGACAGCGGAGGTTCTCGGCCAGGCGCGACAGGATCAGCGGGATACGCTTCGCAGTATCTCGAACCGGGAAGAACGGCTGAGGGACTGGCAAGCGCGCTGGCCCTGGTTCGCTCTGGGCGCTGTCGTTCTGGCTCTGGCGATGACCGTCGCCCTGCCCCGCTTCCTGGCCAGCTACCCCGCAACCTGCGCTGTCATCGGCGGTGTCTGGACCTCGACGACAACGGGGACCGATGCCTGCGTGTTTTACCGTCCTTGAGGTGTCGGAACCGCGCTTGTCTGGCCCTTCGGCGGAAAACCGGGTGTTATATATGTGTTAGAGTCTGTGTTACGCGAATCAATGAACCTGTAAGCAACTGTTTTAACTGAGCGAATTTCCCCTAATTTGTGTTGTCGGTGGGTAGACTATCGAAGAACGGTGGGTAGACTATCGAAGAATGGTGTGTAGAGTATCGAAGAATGCGGCGGTGTGCAGACTGTCGATCTAAGGTGGGTAGAGTATCGAATAATGGCACGGCCACGGAAAAGAACAGCCCTGCTTCCGCAGCGCCACACTGAACCTGATCTGTTTGTGTGCGACATTCTGGACGCGACACCAAAGAGCGACCGCGCTTCGATGGAGCATCCGTTGTTCTCGCTTTCGGTGAAAAAGGACATGGCCGCGTTCCAGTATGAACAGGGCAATGTGAAGGTCAAAATCACACCGGCAGCGGAAGAAGGCCGGGCCAACGTTTTTGACCGGGACATCCTCATCTACGTTCTTAGCCAGCTGATGGCTGCAAAGAACGAGGGGCAGGAAATTGGGCGGCGGGTTCGGATTTCAGCCCATGACCTGCTCAAGGCCACGAACCGACACACAACTGGGCAGGCTTATGCGACGCTCCGTCGTGCCCTCACTCGACTACAATTCACTCAAATTGAGACGAACATCCACGATCATGGTTTGGGGGAATGGCGCTCGATTTCGTTCATCACAGATGCCCGCATCGTAAAGGAAGATTCGACCGGAAGGCTTCTGAGCGTGGAACTGGAAATGGGCGATTGGCTTGTGAAGGCAATTGAGAACAAGAATGTTCTTACCTTGCACAAGGCTTATTTTCAGCTCCGCAAACCCTTGGAACGACGCCTCTACGAGCTGGCGCGAAAACACTGTGGAAAGCAGGAAGTCTGGCGGATCGGTCTGGACAAACTGCAACACAAGACTGGTTCGACCTCCACCTCAAAAGAGTTCAAGCGGCTCGTCAAAGCTATTTGCAGAGCTGACGAACAGCTATCGCACATGCCCGACTATCGCTTCAGGTTGTTGCATGACATTTTGGAGGTTTCGCCAAAGCCCGAGTTTCTTGACGTTTACGGCGATGCGCCTGCGTCAAGCCTAGTGGATACGGTCCGTCTATCTGCCGAGGCTTATGAGAAGGCGCGCGAAGCCGCGCCTACGTGGGATGTCTATTTTCTAGAACAGGAATGGCGCATGTGGATGAGTGAGCCGCCGCGACATGCTGACGGAGCATTCATCGGGTTCTGCCGAAAATGGTATGACAGGAAAGGGCGCGCCCCTTAACAGTTATCTGGTAAGTGTTACCTGTTGACTGTTAGGGCTTATCTGTTAAGGGTTATCGAAAGTGTGAGGGCAGATGATGACACAGGTAATCAGTGTAGTTCAGGAGAAGGGCGGAGCGGGCAAGACTACGCTGCTGACGGCAATCGCCAGCTTGATGGTTGAGGACGGGGCCAAAGTCGTAGTGATCGACACGGACCCCCAACGTCACTTGGAAGCGTGGGCAAAGAAGGATCAGACCAGCCTCGACTGGCTCTATGAAGAGAATGACGAAAAGCTCATTCCTACGGTCAAGGCCCTCAAAAACAACGAACCGGCCTACGATGTGATCTTCATCGATACCGCGGGCTTCAAGTCGGCCATGGCGATGCACGCGATAGCAGCCGCCAACCTGATCCTGATACCCTCAAAGGCCAACGAAGCGGATGCGAAAGGTGCAAAGCGCACATTTTCTCATGTGCAGAGCGTTGCGGAGACAATGGAGAGGGATATCCCTGCTCTCGTCGTGATGATGGACGTGGACACGCATACGAACATCACACAAGCGATCACCGACGCCTTCGACGTCCAGAGTGTGCCACGGCTTGATGCCATGTGCGCGCATCGCACCGGGTTCAAGGAAATGACTTCGACAGGCAAGGCACCGCAGGGTTCCGCCAGAATGTCAGCGAAGTCCGTCCTGGCTGACTTGCAGGGTAGGGGCCTTGTCAACTTCTACAGGAGTGGTTCATGGCCAAAGTAAGCGTAAATCTCGATGATGACCTTGACGGTGATGACAGCGCACGCAAGCTGAAGGAATTGGCTGCCCCGCTGCCCAGTGTAAGCAAGGCAAAATCCTCGGCCCTGAAGGATGCTCCGCGCGTCCAGTTTTCGTTTACGAACGTTCCGAAGCCGATCAAGGAAGCCTTTGCTTTCGAGGCACAGAGGCGTGGTATGACGCAAAAAGAGTTGTTGTATGAGTGTTTAAGGGCCGGTGGAATTAACATTCCTGATGCGGTGGAAATCGACGGGCGGAGAAGATAAGTGTTATCTGTTATCAGATGTGCCCACTTGGTATGTGAAGGCTCCCGCTGGAATGACTGCACTATCCGAGTAGAAGAGCTTCAATGAGAAATAGCCTTGACGCTATATCGCATGCAGCCTATAATCTCACATGACATGGGCGGTTTTGGAGCACCCGGCGTTCGCTGATGAACGTGATGCACTACCACAAGCAGTGTCGGACAAGCTCGACGCAATGATCTTGTTGATTGAACAGTATGGCCCCGATCTTGGTCGGCCCGCTGTCGACAGGCTCAACGCATCTGCCCATACAAACATGAAGGAGCTGCGTTTCAAGCTCGACGGCGTATGGCGGTTTGCCTTTGCGTTCGATCCTGAACGAAGCGCGGTTGTGCTTGTTGGCAGCAACAAGGAAGGCAAGAACCAGAAGCGGTTCTACAAGCAACTTATCGCCATAGCCGATGATCGGTTCGCCGAATGGCTGGCAGCTAACGACTAAGGAGGATGCAATGACCAAGTTCAAAAAGTCCGACTTTCGGCCCGCACGCGAGCGGATCGAACGCTTACCAAAAGAGCGTCGGGATCGCATCGAAGCCGATGCAATCGAGATGGCGCAAGAGATGCATCTGACGGAAATACGTAAGGCACTGTCGGTGACGCAGGCCGAGTTGGCAAAGAAGGTGGGCATGGCCCAAGGCGACATTTCTCGGTTTGAGAAGGCGGAGTTGGCTGGGACCAAACTCAGCACGCTGGAACGTTACGTGCGCGGCATGGGCGGAAATCTGAGGATCGTCGCAGACTTTCCAGACGGCACCGTTGCCCGTATCCCGTTACATCACGGAAAGCCGGTAAAATCGCGAGTTGAAGCATCTTCAAGCAACCGAGCGATCAAAGTAGCCGGGTAGAACGTGAGGCATTGAATACGCTGAAGCGTCAAAATCAGCGGTCGGACATCACAGATTCTGTAGTTTTGGTCCATGGGCAGGGCCTTATAGACTGAAACGGGGTCTTATAAAGACAGTTTGATTACGATTTAAGGCACTGAAATAAAAGGGATTAGCATATAAAACTATGCTTGTTTACCTGAAGTGTATCTAGATATGAATGATCCAACATCGCATTTTTTCGGCATGATCGACAAAAGATTGCGAAAGGATCGCCGATATGCCCTCTGATGAATTTCTCTCCTCCCTGCTCGATGCACCCCCCACCATCCTTGCGCTGCTCCTTGGCATTGCCGCCGTGGGTGTTGCCGGTCTTGCTCTGCACGTGGTTCTGCGTGCCATCTCGAAGGAACGCAGCGAATGAACATGCGGAAATGGGTAAAGCTCCCGTCTGCGTGGATGGAGGATGGTGGCCTCTCGAAATTCAAATGGCGTGCGGAGACGGGAGCTTCGTAACCGCTCCATTGCTACCGCGGTGACTGCGCCTTAATTCGGCTGACCAGGTCTGCGTCATCGACGAAGTCATCAAGGAATTCGTGCCAGGTTTTGGTGGTGATACGAGCGGGTCGGATCATGTCCGTCAGTTCTTCCACCCCATCATCGGTCAGGGCAGAGATTGTTTCGTCGGGCCCGAGGTAGACGCTTATGATGTTGCCATAGGTCAGATTATCGTCGTTGGAGATGATAGCTTCGAGAAGCTCGACATCCTCGCCCAGCATTTTGGCGACGTAGTCGATGGTGCAGACATGGGTCACCGCAGCCATCAGGCAGCCTCTGAATGGGCAGCGTTCAGTGGCGCCCAATTCCACGGCAGCAATTCATCCAGCCTGTTGATCTTGTGGTCGTGGATGCGGTCCAAGATATCTGCAAGATAAGCTTGGGGATCGAGATCATTGAGCTTGGCCGTTTCGATGACCGTCATGGCGCGCGCGAGGGTTTCCGCGCCTGTATCGGCCCCTGCAAATAGCCAATTTTTCCGCCCTATGCCAATGGGGCGCAGGGCGCGCTCGGCGGAATTGTTGTCAATGGCCACACGGCCGTCAGTCAGGAACAGGCTGAAGGCCTCCTGCCGACTGAGGCCATAACGGAAGGCCTTTGCCAGATTGCTTTTCCCCGGAATGCGCAGGAGCTGCTGTTCTGACCAGGTAAAGAAGGCCTCGACCTCTCGCTGGCTCAGCTGTTGGCGCGCCGTATGACGGACGTCAGCGGGTTGGCCGTTAATGTCACGCTCGATATCATAGAGCTTGCCGATCCTGTCGAGGGCCTCGCGGGCAATATCGGACTTGGTCGAGGCCCAAAAATCATGGAAGTCGCGTCGCAGATGAGCCCAACAAGCCGCTTCGCGCAAACGCGGCACACCATAGGGATCAGGCTCGTAGAGCTTGGCATAACCCTTGTAGCCGTCCGCTTGCAGAATGCCGCAGGTATCTGCCAAATGGCTGAGAACATGCTCTTGCTTCCAGTTCGGTGCGAACCGATAGACAGCACCGGGCGGTGCTGAACCGGCCCACGGTCTTTGATCGCGCACATAGGCCCAGATGCGGCCTTGCTTAACACCTTTGCCAAGTCCTTTGTCGCGCCTTGAGCGATCCAGCACCCGGATTGGCGTGTCGTCTGCATGCAGCAGATCACTCCCCATGATGTCAGCCTCAATCCGTTCGATCAGCGGTTGAAGGGTTTTCATGGCCCGGCCGCACCAGCCGACGAGTGTGCTTTCGGGAATGTCGGCCCCCATACGCGCGAAGATCTCATGCTGGCGATATAACGGAAGGTGATCGTCGAACTTCGAGACCAGAACTTGGGCCAGCAGGTTCGGGCCTGCCATGCTGCCCGGAATCGGACGGCTTGGCGCGGGTTCCTGCACCATCTTTTCGCAGCGACGGCAGGATTTCTTGATCCGGGCGATCTGGATCACTTTCATCTGGGCAGCGATCATGTCGAGAATCTCGCTGACATCCTCGCCCACCACACGAAGATCGCCGCCACAATCGGGGCAGCACGTGCCGGGATCAAGCTCACAGCGTTCCCGCAGGGTTGTATCAGACACACGCGGGCGGCGGCGCAAGGCGGGCGCATCGGCAGCCTCTTGCGACGGTTCATCCTGCCCTTCGTCGATGGGCACCTCATCGCCCTCGGCTATCGCAACCAGCAGGTCTTCGAGCGCCAGTTCCAGCTGTTCGATCTTCTCTGAGGATTTGCCAAAAGCCAGTTTCTGGAGTTTGGCGATCCGCAGCCGAAGGGCCTGAACCAGTTGATCGTGGACCCGCAAGGTCGCTGTGATCTTGGCGTTCTCTGCCTGCAATTCCGCGATCATCGCCTTCAAAACAGCGGGATCATCGGGGAGGTTTTCAGCAGGTTTCGACATGCGCCTGATTACCAAAAAACAGGCCGAAGCACCATATAAATAACGCAAATACAGACGCAAAATCACCCCACACGCGCAGGCGGAGCCCCCCAATCCGGACGCCGCCAGTCGATCCCCTCCCAGAGCATCGCGAGCTGCGCTGACGTCATCCGCACAGCCCCGTCTTGGGCGCTTGGCCACGGGAAACGGCCACGTTCCAGCACCTTGTAATAGAGACAAAAGCCTTGGCCATCCCAATACAGCAGCTTGATCCGATCCCCACGCCGCCCCCGGAACGCAAACACTGCGCCACTGGCAGGCTTTTGCCGCAGCACATCCTGAGCCATAGTGGAAAGGCCTGCGATGCCCTTCCTCATATCCGTAACGCCACAAGCCAGATAAACCCGGACCCCAGTTCCCGGACCAATCACGCCGCGTCTACCGCTCGGATCAATCGTGTCAGCGCGACCTCATCGATGGAACTATCGAACCGCAGACAGCGTCCGCCCTGCAAGCGAAGCTCAAGCGGCACGGCAGGAGCGGGCTTCGGCTCAGGTGCCGCCATTTCCCCAATCTGAAAATCGATCGGCAGAAAAACCGTGCCCTCATCAGGCGGCCACAGGCCCTTTTTCTTCAACTCATGTCGCCATCTATAAATCTGTTGCCGGGTCACATCGCACCGATACGCAACCTGCGTCACAGTTGCCCCGTCAATCCCGACAGACAAAAGGATCGAGAGCTTATCCTCATCACTCCAACGCCGCCGCCGCTCAACACCAAGAACCTCGCCCCGCATGACACCCTCCGCATAAGACACGTCACTAACGACGTCGCTATGCACGTGTCTTAAATCATCGCGCGGAAATCAGGCAGGCGGTACCAATCGGGCGGTTACGGAGCTTCGGAGACTGCCGCGCTTATGGTGCTGATAGCCGTCGCGCATCGCGCCAATCTCGATGACGGAATTGCGCGAACGACTTATGACGAGCTGACCACCGCAACCGGGATCAGCCGGACCAAGGTGTCTGACGGTCTGGACGTACTGGAAACCCGCAAACTGGTGATCCGAGAACCCGAAGGGCGTAGCACCTACCAGCTCGCTAATTACGGTGAGGGCCACGTGTGGGCCGCGTTGCCAGCGAAGTCGCTTTACGATCACTCCGGTGCCATTCCCATGTTCCAAGACTTCCATCTGCGCAAGGCAGCGGAGTTGGATGCTGTGAAGATTTACCTCGCATTCGCGGCGCGCAGGGACACTGCCCAGAACGTGACAAGAATTACCTATGACCAGATCAGCAAATATGCGGGTGTCCACCTTGGCAAGATCAAGCCTGCACTCGGCGTTCTGAACATCAATGGCCTGATCACGGTTGAAAGCTATGAACGGGCCGATGGCTTGCCGGGCGCTGCACACGGCTACAGGCTGTCGCACCTGTTTCCGAGTCGCCATGCGGGAAGCACCGGTCGGGCCTCACGACTGGACCGGCATGATTTCGTGGATATGGATTAGGCTTCGACCGCGCAGCAAGAGGTCTTCAGTAAAGGCCTTCATAGCGGGAACAGGATGGGCAGCGGCAGTTTCCACCCTGGATCGTCCATGTGCCGCTGGAACTGGCAGCTTCCTTGCCGCAGTCGCAGCAGTTCGCACCGGGTTTTTGTTGTGCCAGTTTTTGGGCGCTGATGCTGGTCATAAGATTGCTCCCTTCAAGATCATTCTATGGTGCGTACGAAGTCGCTGATGTTGGGCTGCTGTTTATCCAACTGAGACTGGTTCACCATAACAGACCGACCCACAAAGGACTTTTGTCCGGCAGTCAAACGGCAAATCGGAATACCCAACGCACCCGAGACGACAGACGCAGTATTTGCGTCGTTGATCTCTTTCTCGAACATCTGCTTGAAGCCGCGCTTCGTAGTGGGGGCAGGGAAACCTGTCGGGTGAGGACAAAACAGATTTGGCTGATTTTGCCATACGGTGTAAATTTCGTTGAAGATCTCTGACACCACGTTCTTGAATGCGCTGGCCGAACTGTTGTTCATCTGCGTCAAACGGTTTCCCACATACGCATATATCAGCGGAAGCGTCATCCGGGCCTGCATGGCATTTCGATAGAACTCTGACTGTAACTGACCTGGGCGTCGTTGGATTCCGTAAACAAGTGAAAGCACGGATTTGACGGCACGCTTTGAAGAGCCGTCCGCCGAAAACGGAACGATCAACCTGTCTGAAGCGCTCATTGCCATTTCGGTGTAGATTGAGAAACTTGGGTTGCAGTCAACAAAGACCGTGATCTTGTCTTGTCCCCACGCTGCCCGGACATCCTCGATTAGATTTCTGATCCACATGTGTACGATGCGCCACGCATCATCCGGTCCGGCGGAGCAAGCCCTGCGTACTTGAGAAGCCTGAATTTCAAGCTCTTCATCACCACAGACCAGGAAAAGGTTGTCTGGAACATATCGGTTATGGCGACTTACCTGTGTCAGGAAATTGGCACCGCTATGCGGGTCGAGGTAGGGGCTGACAATACGATCCGAGATATAGCCTGAAATTGTCCGTGCTGGCCTGTTGCTCGAAAGCTCCTCAATCGCTGCCTCACCTGCAACTATACCGCCCAAAAGCATACTGGATGAATTGGATTGCGGACACACGTCAACTACCAGAACTTTCTGTTGTGGGTGGGTGCGTGCATATTCGCTTGCGATCTGAAAGGTCAGATAGCTTTTGCCGACTCCACCCTTGTTATTCCAAAGTGCATAAACTGACACAAAAATCTCCTCTTTTCCGGGCTATGACATGGATCGCTTGTTTACTTCTAATAAAAGATTTTGGCGTGTCCGCCTGTCAGGTTATCTCAAATTTTTGGATCAGGCCCTGCGAACTGTCCTCTCGCTGACCTTGAACAACCGCGCGATCTCCGGCACTGCACGGTGCTCCTGATCTCTCATTCGGCGCACCTCGTCCTTTTGGGCAGGCGACAGGGCAGGGGGCCTGCCGCCGATCCGGCCGCGCTTGCGGGCCGACGCCAGCCCTTCCTTGGTCCGCTCGGAAATCCGCTCCCGCTCGAACTGCGCGATGGACGCGAAGACGTGGAACACAAGTCGGCCGGCCGGCGTCGTCGTGTCGATGTCTTCGGCCAGCGACCGAAAGCCGGCTCCGCGATCGCGAATCGCCTCCACGATTTCCAGCAGGTCTTTCAGCGAGCGGGCCAGGCGGTCGTATTTGGTGACGGTCACAACGTCGTCGTCGCGGAGTTGATCAAGCATCTTGTCCAGTTCGGGTCTCTCACGCTTCGTTCCACTGATCTTGTCTGCAAAAACCTTGCCAGCACCGGCCGCCACGAGCGCGTCGGTCTGAGCATCGAGGTTCTGGCCGTCAGTGCTGACGCGGGCATATCCGATAATCATGTCACGATCTGGTCAGAAACGTATGGTTTTGTCCAGTTTGTGCTATCGTGGTTGAGGTCCGCTGTGAGCCCATAGTTACCACGCCCGCACTGTGTGCTATGTCCAGTTCAGCTTGTTAATAGGGAGCGCATGGAGCGGTGCCAAAGATAGAAACGCACAAATGGACAGAGCACGTCGGTGAACCAAATCCGCATTCTGGACAGAACGATGGACCTTATGCCGAAATTCCCCTGGGTGACGCTGTTGGGCTTTCACAGTTTGGGGTTCATCTGGAGCGCCTACCATCGGGGTCGCGCTCATCGCACCGCCACTGGCATGAGACAGAAGACGAGTTCATCTATCTGATTTCAGGCGAACTTGTCTTGATCGAAGACCAAGAATTCGTGCTCCGTGCTGGTGATGCGGCAGGATGGAAGGCAGGACAACCGATAGGCCATTGTCTTGAGAACCGCACTGACAGCGACGCGGTCATGCTAGTCGTTGGAACGCGTGCAATTGAAGGCGTGGTTCATTACCCTGATCATGATGTAACTCTCCGTCACGGCAAGGATGGAAAATCGTTTACGAGAATTGATGGATCGCCAATACCCAGCAAGTCCTGAACGGCAACAAAGTCCCGCACTGCCGACCTTGCCGCACACAGAACCTGGCAGGGCAAAAACCTGCCAAAACCGAAGTAGTTTTGCCGGGGGGTTGTGTCACAGCGAAGTCATTGATGTTGCGTGGGGCAGGGCGGACCGGCGGAAACGACCGTTTTATGTGAAAAACTCGACCCACAAAATCTTGTGTTTGGGCGGTTCGAGCATTCTCACCCCCTGTGATCGCGGGCAGAGATTGTTGATTGCCCCCAGCACCAACGCCCGAACCTATGTCCATGCAAAACGCGATAGGTTCAGATACACTCGTTATAGTAGAATCGCTCCACCTCGTAAGGTCCATTGAAATCAGGTATCGCTCTATGTCTCTGTCAGAGGACTTCAGTTCACGGGCCAAGTCCACTCCAGAGTTGGATTTAGAGACAACGCTTAACGATCTTAGCACTTTGTACGGTCTCAAGAATATTACCTACTTTTCGGCGAGCATCCCATATGCAAATGATGATGAACACATCCTAATCACCACTTATTCGACAACTTGGGTTGAACATTATTTTAGCCTTAAATATCAAGACGTTGACCCTGTCCTGCATGCTGGTTCCCGGTCATTACTTCCCGTCGATTGGGGGCACCTATCAACTACCGGCGAAACGTCACGGAATTTCTTTGGCGAGGCTAAAGAATACGGTATCGGAGAAACCGGGCTGACAATTCCCGTTCGAGGGATGTTGGGAGAGGAGGCTATGATCTCCCTAAATTCCGATCTTCGTGCACGGGACTGGGAATTATTTTGTCGGGAAATGATCTCTGATTTCACTTACTTTGCGCATCTTCTCCATGACTCCGTCACCAGGTCCCGCATTCACCAACATGAAACAGATCACCCGCAGTTAACTAAGAGAGAGGCCCAGGTGCTAAGGTGGGCGGCTCGCGGCAAAACCGCGTGGGAAACAGGGATAATCCTTGGATTAACAGAAAAAACGGTTTCCTTCTATTTGGGAAATGCCTGTGCGAAGCTCAAAGTCGCCACCAAGACGCAGGCCGTCGCTTTCGCTGTTAAAGAGCGGTTGATCTTAATCTAGCCTGCAATACTGGCATTTGTCTGTAGTGAGAAATGCTGTGAAATCGGCATCAGTGGCAATAATCATTGATGGAGGTTATACCAATGTTGCTCGTTGCTCACGGTTCGGAAAGTGAATCTCACAAGCATACCTTTGAACAAATGTATCGCTTGAGAGCTAAGCAGTTCTCTGTGCGTAGGGGATGGCGCGTAGAGGTGCAAAACGGACTAGAACGCGATCATTTTGATGATCTCAATCCTCTATATATTTGTGTACTGGGACAGGATCAGCGGCTCCTCGCATCGCTCAGGCTTTTGCCAACGACTGGTCCCCACATGCTTTCGGACGTGTTCCCTGAAGTTATGGGGGATTCTGGAATTGTCAGACATCCTCTTATCTGGGAAAGTTCAAGGTTTTGCGTTGATACAGATGCAGCCCGTGATTTTGGAGCAGACGGTATCAACATAATCACTCGCCAAGTGCTTGCCGGACTCTTCCAAACGATGCACGAAGCTGGAATCCGCAATGTCATCTCGGTCTATGATGTTTTTGTTGAGCGCATCCTGCGCAGGGCGGGTTGTTCATTTGATCGGCTCGGGCCTGTGGTCAAGTATGATGATCTGAGGACCGTTGGGGGGCTGTTCGAAGTTTCCGAAAGTGTCGTTTCTGCCTTGCTCGCCGCTCCTGCAAATGCGGCCTAAATGGTTCCTTACTATAAATGAATGTTCATCAGTGCCGGGCTAGGCGACTTGTTGATGCAGTAGTACATTGCTCGTTTTACCGCAGCATTCCCGATCAATAATTCTAAATGAACACCTGAAGACCTAAACCGATTGATAATGCTACCAAAACGTACAAGGCGACCTTCTTAAACGCCTCTTCACTGGTGCGGACATAGCCTTTGCCTCCCAGCACGACGCCCACAACCAGTACCGGAAGAAAGATGAGTGTTCGCCAAAGAATGGCACTTGTGAGTAACCCTTGTGCTGCGAATAGAACAGTTCCCACGGTGTCGGTGCCCACGAAAAACGCTATGATTGATGCTCTTCCCGCTGCTATTCCAATTGGTGTCGAGAAGTAAAAAAGGATCACTGGAGGACCAACAATTCCCATACTGCCGTTTAGTATTCCGGCAATGCCACCCACTGCAAATGTCATCTTTTTACCCGGTTCATACGAAAGCTGAAATCCGGTGAGAATTAGGATAGCCGCGATCAACACAGTGAGCGCCAGTGCCAACCTTACTGGATCCGCTGGTAGGCTGGCGAGTGCGTAAATCCCAATTGGTGTTGCAAGAGATGTACCGAGGAACAGCCACAAGATGCTGTTCCACCTTACTTGCGACCAAATCGATGGCAGCAGGACAATACTTGTCACCACTTCAAAGATCAGGACCATTGGTACCACCTGGACAGGCGGCAAAATAAACGAAAGACTAGTGACCCAAAACATGGACGCGCCGAAGCCGGTAAACCCTTTCAGATAGGCCCCGGCGAAAATTAGCAGCATTGCAACTGCAAGGCTTGATACACTCAAGCCCGTCAAATATATCAGTTGTTCGATCACTGCTATAATGCCTCCATTGTATGACCACCTTGGAGGTCCTACCGTAGAATCTGTTCGTTCTATCTAGTTGTCAATCTTGCATAAATCGCAATAGCGCGGTCGACCCACTCTTTGTGTTCATGGGCCACTTCAACAGCCTCATGGCTCTGCTGAGTCGGTTGAATTGTCGTACTGTTCTCAAGCGTCTTATGCCACTTGGCCTGTGACTCCGCTTCGCTGGTAGACCATGCGCGAATGCGACCGTCATCCCAACTCAACATCGACGTATGAAACCGCACTCCAATCTCATCACAGGTCTCCTCGATCGTATGTTCGGGCTCTTGAACGAATTGATCTCCATCGACAACCAGATGCTTCGGTGCCAGTCCTACGACGCGGGAGTACACCCTTTCCAACGCCAGAAAGCCAAACTCCTCTTCGGTGAAATCGGGCTTCAGCTTCACAAGAGATCTGTAGACGTTGTGTGGGCTACGAATGATGAAGATATGGTGGGCGGTATTATATATGAAATCGCTAACGTAAGGTTCTCCCTGGAACGCCAGCTCCTTAACGAACACCCGTCCACGTGAAGATGTTTTTCGCAAAAGAGCATTCACATTGTCAGGGCTTGCGAGCGCTGGATCATTGTCCCAATCTCCGTATCTGGATGATCGGCGAACTTCGCTATAATAGTATGTGTCAGTGAACGGTTCGTGAAGAATCTGCAGTTCGTCGCTGTTCTTCATCACACGTTCGAAGGCCGTTGATACGGATCTCGGAGTGGCCCACAAAAAGACGATGTCCTTGACAGGACGATCAAGTGTTGTCGTGCTGTCTGGCAAAGCAAAAGACGTCTGCATAGTTTTCTCTCCTCCAAACGGTTTGTGTATCGCTACCGTCAAACGAGACGGCGGCTGCGCGAAGTTGATTGAAATTCGTGGAACGCGATACGGTATAAGCTCCAGCATCGGAGATCATTACCAGATCACCGGCCGCGATTGTCGCTGGCATCATTGCAGACGGCATTATCACATCGCCTTCGTAGCAAAGCGGCCCACCAATAGAGCATTTTTCTGTGTAATCAGAAGGCGGAAACTCGCCCTCGTGATTGAAGAACCGCAGGCCACGGCGCTCTCCAAATGAAGCCGTCGGCAGGATGTTCAGGCCTCCATCAACAACAAGCCAAGTTTTGCCTTCCAGTCTCTTGATACCGACCACACGCGTTAACAAAGCCATTGCATCCGAAACGAGATATCGACCTGGTTCACAGCTAATTGTCAAATCCTCTAATCCGCGCTCAGAAAGCTCGGTCTTCAAGGACGTGGCAAAACTTGGCATGTCGAAAGCCTGTGACTCTTCTTGCGGTAGCGGTTCACCCATCCGCTCCCTCAACTGACCCCACCATCCAATTTTATCGCGAACCAACCCCTTGACACCGAAACCTCCGCCGATGTCGATCTCCTCAAGCTCCACCCCCTGACCAATGAGATCTGATGCGAAGTCAAGGACGGGACGTAGCGCTGCAAGAAAATGTTCATGGTTAGTGATTTGTGAACTTAAGTGGCAGTGCAAAGCGGAAACCGTTAGTCCTGCATCGATCACTTTCTCTACAGCAATGCGTGCGGCACCATCGGAGATCGGCCAACCAAACTTCGAAACAGAAATGCTGTCGGAGTGCTTCTCGAGAAAACTGGTATCGTGACTATCGAACAACGGAACACCAGGATTCACACGAATGCCTAGTCTCGGTGTCAGGGTGGGTCGTTGAGAGACAATAGTACGAATAGCGTCGATTTCTTCCAACAGATCGACGTTGATCGTAGCACCCATTTCTATGGCTTGCAGAAGTTCGGACTTGCGCTTCAGCGGGCCGTTAAACGAAAAAGGGCCTTCCGGACACATCCTTCTTGCATGTTCAAGTTCGAAACCTGAGACAAAGTCTGCACCCAAGCCATGCTCATGAGCGGCCCGGCAGACCTCCGGCATGTAGTTGGTCTTGTATGACCAATATACCTTGGACTTGGCGAAGGTATTGTTCCAAACTTTGAGCATTTCGTCACAGCGTGACCGAAAAAATTTATCGTCATAGACGAATAGCGGTGTCGCAAAACGGTCCGCCAGATGTGCAGCATCAGTGGCGGTGATTTTGTGAAACGGGCTTGGCGTTAGAATTTCGGTCACGCTTGTTGTCCCTTTACTCAGCTGCGATCGGATCACTGCCGGAACTGACCTCAGCAGATGCGAACTCTTCGAAGGTGTCTCCATACCGGCGGTCGTTCCACGGGTTGATAGAGATTACCCAGATATCGCGAGATCCACCCTCGTCCGAGTTGGCTGTAATGTCGTCAGCGCCGTGGACCATATCTTCATCCCGCATGACCAGGCATTGACCGGGTTCGAGGACCTGCTTGAAAAAAGGTTCAGTTTTGCCAATTTGAAACAGCGTAGAATCACCACCTGATACGTTCTTCCGATTCCAGACCGTGACGCTGGTTATATGATGGCCGTCACGATGTGGCCCCTCCGGTATTGTGGCTCCTTTGTAGACGTCACTGACCCTCGTTCTCCATTGGTGCAGATTGACTTGGAACGCCTGGTTCTTGTCGAACTTCATCAGATTTGCCAGATGCGCAAACTGAGGTGTTGGATCGACGCCGGTGATCGGATCAAAACCGCGTTTCACACCGCCAACTTTCTGGTTGTAGGCCTTAGCCTGCACGAATGGGCGATGTTCAAGAACACGACAGGCCCAATGATCGTTTTCGTAGAAAAGAATGTATTGGGAGAATTGTCGCCAACGCTCGGTATAGTAAGGATCCTCAGGGAGGTTATCGAAGTTTGCAAGCGCGTCTGGTGTCAACGGTGGCATTGCTGTCACTGCGTATCCCAATGGCCCGAGGTTAAATCCAATGTGGTTCATGGTAGTTTCTCCTTCCCATCGATTCCGCATAGAGCAGCGCGCAGGCTAACGACCACAAAGAGGTCTTAGAGCTATAAGCTGCGCACGTTATGTTTTTAAAAATCTGACCGAATGCGAATATCAGCAATACTGGAGAAGCCCCAATGGACAGGCGTTGCGAGCGTCGATAACCGCCCCGCAGTTCTTCCGAAAAGTGTTGACTGAACTCACACGATAGATACTCGCGGCAAGATGAAAACCAGGCCGGACACATCACCGCTACCAGCTCGTCCACATGCGGCGCTTTCATCTCGGCGGCAAGCGGCCCCTCAATGTCGGTGCGTGGCGTGTCGCCCACAAACAGCACCTTCCCCGGATCGAGGTTAAGGCCGTCCAGCACATGGGCGTAAATCTCCGGCTCCGGGTCTGATTGCGTCGGAATAGACCTCGGCCATCACACGCGCGCCCACATCAAACATCGTAAGCAGATCGACCTCGACGCCCAAAAGCGCGGGCCAATCATCTATTGCCTGCGCCTCGCGCATCAAGCGATGCTTCAGCTCCGGGCGCTTTTCGGGCGGCAATGCCCGGAACAGCGGAACGAACGGGGCGTGCCTGTCGATGATCTCGACCAGCGTGCTGAACACGTCGAAACACACCGCCTCGATCCCGTCGAAGATCGGCGGCAGATCAGTGACTGAGGCCACGGTCACGGTCCACCTCCCTGTCGATCTCGCGTTCGTTCTCGACCTCCCGGCCCTTCTTCGGCTTGTCCTCGATGTCCAGCCGTTCGCGCGGCTTGTTGAGCACCGCGTCCAACCGCTCGCGGATCGACGGCTTGTCACCGTCGCGCTCGACGTTGCCGTCCCGCTCGATCCCGTCCCCCCGGTCCTTGCCCAAGGTCTCGCGCAGCCGCTCCTGCGCCCGGTTCCGGTCGGTCCGCTCGGCCTCTGGCTCCAGCCCGTCGCGTTCCGCATCGCCGCGCCCGGTGATCCGCACCAACCGCTCCCGGAAATCTCCCGTCTCTCTCTCGCTGCCGCGATCCTTCGCTGCCGCCGCCCTGAGTGCCGCCAGACCGGCGGAGACGCGCCCCTGCCCTTCCTCGCGGGCGAGGCCGTAGGTCTCCCGCGCCACGTCCAGCCGCTCGCGCATGTCGCGGAAGGCTTCGCGGGCCTGGCGGGCGGCATGGACCACGGCCCCGCGTTCCGTGACCGGCACGTATTCCCGGCCCTCGCGCGCGGCGGATGCCTTCTCGCGCCGCTCCATCGAATTGGCGGCTGGCCCCAGCTTCAGCTCCGGGTCGCGGTCCAGCTCCTCTGCGCGCACCTCGTCCCCCCGGTCCAGCGCCGTCTCGCGCTGCTTCTCCAGCGACCGGTGATCGACGCGCTCGATCTCCCCGACACGCTCCAGCGCGCGGTTCTGCAACTCGGCCCAGACGCCGCGCATCTGCTCGATCTCGACGCCGCCGGTCTTCGCGGAATCGAGAACGCGCGTCTTGGCCGTGAACCCCTCCGGTTCAAGCTGCCGGGTGGTGGTCAGGACGTGGGCGTGATGGTTACGCTGGTCCCCCTCGCGGTGCGGTGCGTGGATCGCAACATCGACGGCGACCCCGTAGCGGCCGACCAGCTCCTGCGCGAAGTCGCGGACGATCCGCGACCGCTCGGCCGCGCCGATCTCGGACGGCAGGGCCAGCTCCCACTCGCGCCCGGTGACGGAGTTGCGCCGGGTCTCGCTGGCCTCGGCCGCGTTCCAGAGCGCGGACCGGTCCTGCGCCCAGGCCGGGGCACGCTCGGGCGCGACGATGAACGTCTCCTCGATGCCCTGCTTGCGGGTGTAGTCGTGCAGACGGCCCTCGCGCTGGCATTCGATGCGCTCGCCCGCGCGATATGCGGCGGCGGCGGTGACGGAGCGCCCGGCGGAGCGTTTGATCGTCTTGACGGAGAGGTGGTAGCTGGCCATCAGCCCTACCCTCCCGCAGACGATGAACGCCGCCGACGCGCGCCGCTGCTGACCCCGGCCAATGCTCCGATATTGGCCGTCCGGTCAGCCGTCTTTTCCCCGGAGGCCCGCCCACCAGATGGCTGGGGCCGGAGGGGAAAAGACAGCCCGTCCGAAGTGAGCCAACGGCTCTCTGAGGCGCGGGCTTGCAAGGAACAGACCACACCCTGCCCAGCCTCATGGGGGGCGGCAGGGTGTGGTCTGTTCCTTGCGGTTTGCCACCGGCAAACCGGCTTCGTGGCGGCACCGTCAGGTCCGGCGACACGGAGCTCCCGGAACGGAGACGCCAGCGGCAGACCGGCCCCCGCAGAGGGGCATCGGGCGAAACGCTGGTGCGAAGGTGAGGCGGCTTCTTGGAGACTCTCCGGGGGAGAGTTTCGCCGCCGAACGGACGGCGATCCAACCGCCAAGGTTGGTTCTGGAGGGTTTGGGAGGGCGAAGGCACCTCCCATTCCGTCGCGCTTCTGTCTCTTATACACATCTCCG
>OJDK01000375.1_pt1 | contig 20359 bp, 21 predicted proteins | sample 1592791 | NCBI WGS metagenome assembly OJDK01 (sample SAMN05416878, study PRJEB24817) | seawater metagenome | isolation source: Sea water | place: Canada:Atlantic | collected 2013-11
CGAGATCAGCCTCGGTCTCGTGGGCTCGGAGATGTGTATAAGAGACAGCTATGTTTTCGCGTTCTGCTCCACAATCCAAAAGTGCATCAATGGCACCTTTGTATAGTCCTTCTGTGATTTCTTCATTCCATTCTGAAACAACAATCCCAAACCGAAAGTCTTTCGCGTTTGGGATTGTAGATTTATCGTACTGGGATAAATTATGATTTGCCGTAGCCATATATTATAAACTTGCTTCTGCCTTTCCTATAAACACATCGACCTTACTAGCTTCTGTAGAAGATGGAAATTCAGTTTTAATTCTATTTAAATAATCTAACGCCTTTTCATTTTCACCTAAATCTAAAGCCAAACGAGCAGCTTTCATAAGGTATAAAGGAGTTGTAAACTCATTAACATTAGCTTTAAATGCTTTTTCGTAATACTCTAGCCCTTCGTTCATTTGTTCTAACTGAACAAATGCATCACCAATAGCTCCCTTTGATATTGCATTAAGCATAATATCATCACTAGAGAAATCACTTAGGTATTCGATAGCTTTTTGATAATCCTTTAAATTTAAATAAGCAATACCAGCATAGTAGTTGGCTTGGTTACCAGCAGGTGTACCACTGTACTCAGAAGCGATATCCACCATGCCATATTTACCTTCACCACCATTTAATGCCATTGTGTATAAAGAATCTGGCGCTACACCACTAGCTGCATCATCAAAATATTTTTTGGCAGTGTACATTTCGTTCATTGCTTCTTTTTCTGTTGGCGCAGCAATAAATTTGTTGTAACCTAAGTAGCCCAAAACGAGCACTGCTGCAACAGCAATAACACCAATAATATATTTTTGGTTTCCTACAACCCATTCTTCGGTCTTAGAAGCACTTTCGTCTAATGTATTAAATACCTCAGCCGTTGTTGAGTTTTCCTCAACGATTTCTTCCTGCTCTTTTTTATTTTTTGGTTTGTAGCCTCTTTTCTTATACGTTGCCATGTGTTGTCATTTTGTGCGTTCGCAAAAATAAAATATTTATTGGGATTTAAAAGCCTATTTATTTGTTATTTTTGAATAAAATATACTGCTGCAAAATGCTTTGCTATACTACTAAAATTAGGCAAATCATTAAATTTATATGAATCTAAACACACTATCTTTAGTTAATTACAAAAATTTTGAAAGTCAGGTTTTTGAATTCGACTCAAAAATAAACTGCTTTGTTGGCGCTAATGGCATAGGAAAAACCAATGCATTGGATGCTATTTATCACTTGGCTTTTGGCAAAAGCTACTTCAATCCTATTGCACTTCAAAATATAAAACATGGTGAAGATTTTTTTGTTACTGAAGGTAACTTTACAAAAAACGACAGGACTGAAAAAATCATAGTTTCGTTAAAACGTGGACAAAAGAAAATCATTAAAAAAAATGGAAAGGCTTACGATAAATTTAGTCAGCATATTGGTTTTATTCCTTTAGTTATAATTTCTCCGGCAGATAGAGATTTAATCATTGAAGGAAGTGACACCCGAAGAAAATTTATTGATAGTGTTATTTCACAAAGTGATAAAAGCTATCTTTCTGAATTGATTGCATATAACAAAGTGTTGTCTCAACGAAATGCATTACTTAAATACTTTGCTCTAAATAATACGTTTAATAAAGATACACTGTCCATTTACAATGAGCAACTTCACTCTTATGGTTCAGAAATATTTAAAAAACGAGATGCTTTCTTAAACACCTTTATTCCTATTTTTAAAGAAAGATACGTTGCCATTAGCAAAAGTGAAGAAGATATTAATCTTAAATATAAAAGTGATTTGTTTGATACTGACTTAAACACTTTACTAGATCAGAATTTAAACAAGGATAAAGCACTACAATACACAAGTGTTGGTACACACAAAGATGATTTAGTGTTTTTAATTGATGATTTTCCAATAAAAAAATTTGGTAGTCAAGGACAACAAAAATCATTTTTAATTGCTTTAAAGTTGGCGCAATTCGATTTTATTAAACAGCAAAGTAAGGTTTCGCCTATTTTACTCTTGGATGATATTTTTGATAAATTAGATGAAAATCGTGTGGCACAAATTGTAAACCTTGTGGATGACGACCATTTTGGCCAGATTTTTATTAGTGATACACATGCAGACCGAACTGAAAATATTATAAAGCAGATTCATCAATCTTATAAACTTTTTAAATTATGAAATCCTACTTATGGTTATTGTGTTTTTTAGTTTTAGGTTGTTCTGAAAATCCAGAAACATACATTGAATATATAGACGGCTATTGGGAAATAGAAGAAGTAATTTTACCTAATGGCAGTAAAAAAGAATATCGTTTTAACGAAACCATAGATTACATTAGCATTAATGACAGTTTAAAAGGTTTTAGAAAAAAATTAAAACCTGGCATTAATGATACATATTTCACTTCTGATGATGCCGAGGAATTACATATTAAGATCGAAAATGACAGTTTTAACATCTATTATTCTACTCCGTACGCCAAATGGAAAGAAACTGTTTTAAAAGCAAATACCGAAAATCTTAAGGTAATAAATCACAGGGAAGTTGTATATTTATATAAGCGTTATTCACCAATAAAATTAGATTTAGAAAACTAAATTAAGATTATGGCAAAACGAAACAACGATAACAAACCTATTGAGGATATTTTAAAAGAATTTGTACAAACCAACAATCTGCAATCTGGTTTAGACAAGGTAAATGTGCGTGAGGCTTGGGCCAATCTTATGGGTAATGGAATAAACAATTACACTACTGCACTAGAACTTAAACATGAAACGCTTTATGTGCATTTAAGCTCTAGTGTTTTACGAGAAGAATTGAGTTATGGTAATGAAAAAATTGTAAAAATGCTCAATGAAGCCATTGGCAAAGAAGTTATTAAAAAACTAGTGCTTAGATAACTTTAAAATTATAAGAAAGTTCTTATAAACTTATCGCTTTTATTTACTATTTTGAAGTCCAAATTATACTTTCAATTCATGAAATTCTTTAAACTTCTAATTTCCTTTGTATTAACAATAGGAATTTTTTATGCACTAAATACTAAGTTTGGTTCAATTCCGCCAATTGGTAAATTCTTAAATCCTTATAACGGTATTTGGCAAAATGAGACCAACGAAACGGTTGATGGAGAAATTTTTATTCCTGGACTAAAGAACAAAGTCACTGTTCATTACGATGAACAACTAATACCACACGTTTTTGCTGAGAACGAAACGGACTTGTATAAAGCTCAGGGTTATTTGACTGCAAAACACCGTTTGTGGCAAATGGAATTTCAAACATATGCCGCAGCAGGCAGACTTTCAGAAATTATAGGTGATGAAGCACTTGAATACGATAGGCAAGAAAGAAGACGTGGCATGGGTTATGGTGCCGAGAAAGCTTTGGAGGCAATGAATGAAGATACTGAAACTTCAAAATATGTGGAAGCATATGCAGACGGAGTAAACGCTTACATCAATCAACTTGATCCAATTGACTATCCTGTGGAATATAAATTGCTTGATTATAAACCTGAAGCCTGGACACCAAAAAAAACAGCTTTGTTATTAATGTACATGACCAAAATGTTGGCTGGTGGAGATTCTGATATGCAATACACCAATGCCTTACGTCTATTTGGAAAAGAACGTTTCGATTTGTTATATCCAGATTTTTATGACATCACAGATCCTATTATCCCGAAAGAAACTAATTGGGATTTTATTGATGTGCCCCAAACCAAAACACCTAATACAGATGTAGTTTTAGATTCCATTTCAGAAACTTTAGAGCAACCAAATCCTGATAATGGAAGTAATAATTGGGCTGTTTCTGGAGAAAAATCGTATTCAGGAAACCCCATTTTAGCCAACGATCCGCACTTAGGCCTTAATTTACCTGCCATTTGGTTTATTATGCAATTGAGCACACCAAACCACGATGCTTTAGGAGCTACAATTCCTGGTGCTTTAGGAGTTATTTCTGGTTTCAACCAACATATAGCTTGGGGAGAAACCAATGCAACAAGAGATGTAATTGATTGGTATAAAATTAAATTTAATGAAGATGGCACAAAATATAAGTACGATGGGCAATGGAAAAATATTACTTACAGAATTGAAGACATTAAGGTAAGAGGAAAAGAAAGCTTTGTTGACTCTATTCGCTTTACTCACCATGGCCCAGTAGTTTTTGATAAAAATTTTAAATCAGATAATGAAAGAGTAGGTTACGCCATGAAATGGATTGGACATTTAGGTGGCAATAACCAAAGAACATTTTTAGATTTAAACAAGGGGAAAAATTACGATGATTATACAAAAGCCTTAAGCCATTACACTGCACCAGCACAGAATTTTGTGTTCGCTTCTACAGAAGGTGATATTGCACTTTGGATACAAGGTAAACTTCCTAATAAATGGGAAGGCCAAGGTAAATTTATTATGGACGGGAGTGATCCTACAAATGATTGGCAAGGGTTCATTCCGCAACAATTTAATGCCCATGTTAAAAACCCTGAACGTGGTTTTGTAAGTTCTGCCAACCAGCATCCGGTAGATGAAAATTATCCATTTTACGTGTTTAATGATGGTTATGAAACCTATCGTAATCGGGTAATCAATGATTTCTTTAATTCAAAGGAAAAATTAAATATTCAGGATTTTAAAGATTTACACAATAACAATTACAACCTTAAAGCAGCTGAACTAATGCCATATATGTTAGAAAATATGGATATTTCAGAATTAAACACAGAAGAAAAAAAGATATACAACCAAGCCAAAGCATGGGATTATAATAACAATATTAACGAAGTTGGCCCAAGTATTTGGCGCTATTGGTGGAGCCAAGTTTACGATTTACTCTGGGACGAATTTGAAGTTGAAGATACTGTTTTAGATACTCCTTTTACCTACCAAACAATATACTTGTTAAAGAACAATGGTGATGATGAGTTTATGGATATTGTTGACACACCAAGAAAAGAAGTTGCAAAAGATTTATTCCTTATTGGTTTTAAAAATACAGTTGATTATTTAAACAATTGGAAAACAGAAAATGGCGATTATACTTGGGGTAATTACAAAGGCACTTATGCTGGTCATTTATTACAAGCTTTACCTGCATTTTCCAGGTTTGACATTCCTATTGGTGGCGACCGAAATATAGTTAATGCCACATCAGAAAATCATGGACCATCTTGGCGAATGATTGTAGAAATGACCTCTCCGCCAACTGCCTTAGGCATTTATCCTGGTGGGCAATCTGGTAATCCTGGCAGTAAATATTATGATAATTTTATAGATGATTGGGCTGCAGGAAAATACCATAGTCTTAATTTTTTACAATCAAATAAAGCAACTGAAGTTATAATCGGAACTCAAATTCTTAAACCAACTACTAATGAATAGAAATATCATAAACTTTGTTGTTACCATAATTATAGCATACATACTCAGTTTGTTTATGGATTGGTATTCTGTAATGATTGCAGCATTCTTGTCTGCTTTATTAATATCACTTAAACGCACAGCAGTATTTTTCATTCCTTTTTTAGCTATACTCCTATTTTGGACCATTTATAGTTTTGTGTTGGGTAATGCTAATGATTTTACAATGGCCAATCGCATCGCTGTTTTATTGCCCTTGGGAGGAAATTCTTATCTCTTAATACTGGTAACAGGAATAATAGGAGGAATTACCGCAGGTATTGCTGCTGTTTTTGGGAAACAGTTGAGACTAATTTCAAAGAAACAATAGGTATTCAAAATTGAATAAATAAGTACCATTTTAAACCGTTAATTTAATTAACGGTTTTTTTTGCTTTTAACACTAATCACTTTTCAATTAACACATATTGCTAAACCTACGTTAAGCTCCTTTGCAAATTCGTTTGAGCCCTTTATTAGCTCTATATTGATGTAACTGATTAAAAATAATTTTAAACTAACAAAATGGAAAATTTAAATAGAAAGAAAGTTGCAATATTAGCAACAAATGGATTTGAGGAAAGTGAACTTAGAGAACCAATGAATGCTTTGAAAAAAGTTAATGCTGATGTTCATATCGTTTCCGAAAAAAAAGGAAAAATTAAATCATGGAACAATAATAATTGGAGTACAGAATATGATGTTGACAAAACCATAAGTGAGGCATCTCAAGAAAATTATGATGCTTTGGTGTTGCCTGGTGGTGTAATAAACCCTGATATGTTAAGACGAAATGAGGAAGGCATTAGATTTGTAAAGTCATTTTTTACACACAAAAAACCAGTTGGAGCTATATGTCATGCACCATCTATTCTAGCCGAAGCTGATGTATTACAAGGACGAAAAATAACATCCTTTAATTCGATTAAAAGAGATTTAGTAAATGCAGGTGCAAAATGGGAAGATAGTGAAGTTGTTGTAGATGAAGGTTTGGTTACAAGTAGAACACCAGATGATTTACCAGCTTTTACTTCAAAATTAGTGGAAGAAATATATGAAGGTAAGCATCAAATGCAAACTGCATAATGCAATCTTCCTAAAAAACAGAAAAAGCACCAATTGGTGCTTTTTTTAATTTGAAATAAATTCGTGCTTTTTCGCCCAGTCAATAGCAGTTTCTAAACTGCTGAAACGCGAAATTTTTTTGTTAAAAAAAATACTCTCAATAACTATATTGAATGTTGTCACCTTATTGTACGATACAATGCCATGACCTTTAAGATTGTAACTGTTATTGTAAAACTTCAACCAATCCATAGCTGCAACTGAATATGAATTAATTCTATGAGAAATATAAATTAGTTCACTGCCATCGCCTCCAGTAAATTCTAAAACATTTTCAACGATACCCTTTGTATGTTGATCCCAAGAAATATGAACTCCTTCGTGAATTTCAGACACTACAAAACCATCAAAAATAAATATATCACCAAAAGGATAATTTATTTCTTTTAGCACTTTATTATAAATGGATGTTTTTTTTAGACTTATCACCTTTTAAAATGTAAACGCTTTTATATAATATACGCTTTTTTTACAAATCACACGGTTTTAACCCTATAAGCATTATAACCAGCATTCAGTTTTTTTGTGCTATTGGTCTTTAAAATTATTTAAAAAATTCCGAGCTCGTTCATTATGAGTGTTTAAGCTCAAAGCTTTTTTATAATTATTGTAAGCCTGTAAACTATCATTGTTTAATAAATATGCTTCTGCTAAACTATCATAAGCGTTAGAACTTTTAGGGTGAAGTTCAGCATTCAAATTAAAAACTCCAATAGCTTTTTCAATTTCATTATTTCTTAAATGCTTATATCCTATTCGATTAAAATCTCGTTCTTCAATAAATACACTTGTTGAGTCTTCTTTTTTTATTTCTAAAAATCCAGCAAGTGCTTTTTGGTAATTTCCTTCTTCCAAATGTTTACTTGGTGTTTTGTAACCTTTTGAAACCTTTACATAATCGTAAGTAATGGAATCTTCATTGTTTTCTGGAATAGTGGATAAATACCTTTTTTTAGTTTCAGGATGTTGTACAAAACGAAATTTACTGTACATATCTGCTACAAAAAACTCATTCTCGCTTAATGCTACAGGTTGAAATTCTCCTCCTCTCCAATTCATTTGAAGTTTATCATTTTTATAATAAATCTCAATGATATCATCTGGGTTATACAAATAGTTGCCTGCTGTATCTTTTTTAAATTGCTCTGAGTATTCAATATTTTTAGAACACCCAAAAACAAAAAAAGTTAATAAAGTTAACGATAGTAATGTTTTTGATTTCATATTAATTGAAGGTTTTTATTTATAGTATAGCAAAAAAAAGTCTCACTATAAAAGTGAGACGATTTTTTTTCAATTTTGTTACTAATAAGTATGGGAGCTTATTTAATTCCCATTAGCTCTACATCAAAAACCAAGGTTGCGTTTGGAGGAATCACACCACCTGCACCAGCTGCTCCGTAACCTAAATCACTAGGAATAACAAAACGTGCTTTATCTCCTACATTTAGCAAACAGATACCTTCATCCCAACCAGGAATTACTTGTCCTACTCCAACTTGGAAATCTAATGGTTGATTACGTTTGTATGATGAATCAAAAACAGTACCATCTGCCAATTGCCCTTTGTAATGAACAGAGACCATATTACCTTTCTCAGCTTGTTTACCATCACCTTTTTGAATTATTTTATAACGCAAACCAGAATCTGTTACCTCAAAACCAGAAGCTAACTTGTCTAATTCTGCTTTGGCTGCTTCTCGTTCTTCAGCAACACGCTTTTCACGTGCTCCTTCAAATGTTCTAAACGCTTCAACTGCATTGAAGTTTTTAGCAGCATCTCCTTCTCTAATAATTTCTAAAGTTTCAATTACATCACCCTGTTCAATCTTGTCAACAATATCCTGACCTTCAATAACATTACCAAAAACTGTATGCTTACCGTCTAACCATGGAGTTTCAACATGTGTGATAAAAAATTGACTTCCGTTTGTACCAGGTCCTGCATTTGCCATTGATAATTTTCCTGGTGCATCATGTTTAAGATCTGGATGAATCTCATCATCAAACTTATAACCAGGATTACCTGTGCCTGTTCCTTGTGGACAACCACCTTGAATCATAAAATCTGGTATTACCCTGTGAAATTTTAAACCATCATAATAAGGTTTTCCTTGTGGTTTAGCTGAATTTTCTAAATTTCCTTCTGCTAAGGCCACAAAATTACCAACTGTTCCGGGAGTTTTTTCAAACTCTAAATTCACTAATATATCTCCTTTAGAAGTATTGAATTTTGCGTATAATCCGTCTTGCATTGTTTTCATTTTTGTTTAAGACTGCAAAGATAGTGAAGTGAGTTGGAAGATTGAAGTTGATTTTTAGATTGTTGTATTGAGAATATTTATTTTCTTAGTTTTGGGAAAATTAAAAATTAAATGGGATTTTCTTTATCTAAACTTTTAAGCTCTAATAAATCTAAAACCAATGACTCTGTAGATTCAATCATTAATGATGTTGAAAACACACCTTTTGGATTTTCGGAAAACAATGTGCTATATGCTGGACTAAATGAATTGGGTGGCTATTATTTTTTTCAGAGTATTATCATTGGTTCTCTTAATATTAGAACCAAACATGGAGCTCAACTTTTTTTAATTGGAAACGATTTTGAATTACAACTCAACGCAGATATGCTAGAGTTAGAATCTGAAGCATCAAATATTAAAGGTCGAAATATTACAAAAATTGATTTTGAAATTGATGCTTCTGAAGCACAAAAACTAGAAAGTTCTGGAGTTAATACAATAAGACTAAAACTAAAAAAGCATAATGTTGAGTTTACTCGATATACTGTTATAAATGAAGAAGAGGAATAATCAATTTGCTACTTCGCTCATAAATTTTATACGATATAAGCGTAACTCTTCATCTTCGTAGTCACCATCAAATTCTTCAACTGCATCAGAAATTTTATCGCTTTCAGATTCCATAAAATAATCATGGATTTCTTCTTGTTGGTCCTCGTCTAAAATATCATCTATCCAATAGTCTATATTCAATTTAGTACCTGAAAAAACAATAGCTTCCATCTCCTTTATTAAATCTGGCATATCCATACCTTTAGATGACGAAATATCAGTTAATGGCAATTTTCTATCTACATTCTGAATAATATATAGTTTTATAGCAGAATTAGAACCGGTGGATTTAACCACCATATCAAAAGGTCTTTCTATATCGTTATCTTCAACGTATTTTTCAATTAAAGCAATAAAATCCTTACCGTATTTTTTAGCTTTGCTTTCACCTACTCCATGAACATTTGAAAGTTCTTCAATAGTAATGGGATATTTGAGTGCCATATCTTCTAGTGAAGGATCTTGAAAAATCACAAATGGTGGTACTCCAAGTTTTTTGGCGTTACGTTTTCGCAAATCTTTAAGCATGCTCATTAACTTTTCGTCTGCAGAAATACCACTAGTTTTTGCATTGGTGATAATACCATCGTCAGAACCTTCGTCAAAGACATGGTCTTCTGCCATTAAAAAAGATACAGGTTTTTTTATAAAATCCTTACCTTTTTCACTCAACCTCAAAACACCATAAGTCTCAATATCCTTTTTGAGATAACCAGCTACTAAAACCTGGCGAATCAATGCCATCCAATAACGTTTTTCTTTATGTTTACCAATCCCAAAAAATGGTTGTGTATCCGTTTTATGAGAAATAATAAGAGCGTTATCTTTACCTATTAAAACTTGTACCAAGTCTTTGGATTTGTACTTTTCATTGGTTTTTTGAACAGTTTCCAGAAGTATTTTAACATCTTCCTTAGCTTCCACCTGCTTTTTAGGGTTACGAACATTATCATCCATATCTCCTCCTTCACCAGTTTCGTTATCAAATTCCTCACCAAAATAATGTAAGATGAATTTTCTCCTAGAAACAGAAGTTTCAGCAAACGCTACAACTTCTTGTAAAAGCGCATGCCCAATTTCTTGTTCTGCCACTGGTTTCCCAGACATAAATTTTTCGAGCTTTTCAATGTCTTTATAAGCGTAATATGCTAAACAATGGCCTTCACCTCCATCTCTACCTGCTCTTCCGGTTTCTTGATAATAACTTTCAATACTTTTAGGAATATCATGATGAATTACAAAACGCACATCTGGTTTATCTATACCCATACCAAAGGCAATGGTTGCAACTACCACATCAACATCTTCCATTAAAAACATATCTTGATGTTTCACTCTGGTCTTTGCATCTAAACCTGCATGATATGGTACTGCTTTTATTCCGTTGACTTGTAAAACCTGGGCCAATTCCTCAACTCTCTTTCTACTTAAACAATAGATAATACCAGATTTACCCTCATTTTGTTTTACAAAACGTATAATATCTGCATCTACATTTTTAGTTTTTGGACGTACTTCATAATATAAGTTTGGTCTATTAAAGGATGCTTTAAACTTTACGGCATCTGGCATTCCTAAACTTTTTAATATATCCTCTTGTACTTTTGGAGTTGCAGTAGCAGTAAGTCCAACAATAGGAATATTATCACCGATTCGTTTTAAAATATGTCTAAGGTTTCGGTATTCTGGCCTAAAATCGTGTCCCCATTCACTAATACAATGAGCTTCGTCAACAGCCATGAATGATATTTTAACTGTTCGCAAAAATTCGACATACTCTTCTTTAGTTAAAGACTCAGGTGCTACATAAAGTAATTTAGTGATGCCGTTAGTGATATCGTCCTTTACTTTCTGTACTTGTGTTTTGTTCAATGAGGAATTTAGTACGTGTGCAACACCTTCGTGCTCGGAAACCGCTCTAATAGCATCAACCTGATTTTTCATAAGTGCAATAAGTGGAGAAACCACAATTGCAGTTCCTTCTTTAATCAAGGCAGGTAATTGATAACATAAAGATTTTCCACCACCTGTAGGCATAATAACAAACGTATTGTTGCCAGCAACAACGTTTTTTATAACCTCTTCTTGGAGGCCTTTAAATTCCGAAAATCCAAAATATTTTTTTAGTGAAGCGCGTAAGTCAATTTCTGCAATACCCATTAATCCCTATTACTATTTTATATACATTTGCAATAAGTTAAAGATAACAATTTCTTTAAATCTATAAAACGCAATAAACAATTAGTTTTGAACACCAATAAATCTATATTAGCAACTGCAAAAAGCACTATAAAATTAGAAAGCGAAGCCATTGCACATTTGTTAGATTTACTTACAGATGATTTTGCAAAGGCCGTTGAATTAATATACAATTCTAAAGGGAGAGTAATTATCACTGGCATTGGAAAAAGTGCCATAATTGCCAACAAAATTGTAGCTACATTAAATTCCACAGGAACTCCTGCTGTGTTTATGCACGCTGCAGATGCTATTCATGGTGATCTAGGCCTAATACTTGAGAATGATATTGTTATATGTATTTCTAAAAGTGGAAACACTCCTGAGATTAAAGTTCTGGTTCCATTGATAAAGAACGCGAATAACAAAATGATTGCTATTACAGGCAACAAGGATTCGTATTTAGGACAACAAGCCGATTTTATTTTGAATGCTTATGTTGCTCAAGAGGCATGCCCAAATAATTTAGCACCAACAACAAGTACAACTGCTCAATTGGTCATTGGAGATGCTTTAGCAATTTGTCTATTGGATTTACGTGGTTTTTCAAGTAACGATTTTGCAAAGTATCATCCAGGTGGTGCTCTTGGCAAACGACTCTACTTGAGAGTAAACGACTTATCCTCCCAAAATTTAAAACCACAAGTTGGTTTAGAGGCTAGCTTAAAAGAAGTAATTGTAGAGATTACTGAAAAAATGCTTGGAGTTACGGCAGTAGTAGATAACTCAAGAATAGTGGGAATAATTACCGATGGTGATTTAAGACGAATGCTAAGCAAAAGTGACGATATTTCCAGCTTAAAGGCAAAAGATATTATGAGCACAAACCCAAGACGTATTACAGAAGATGCCATGGCTGTTGATGCTAAAGAAGTAATGGAAGAGTTTGGTATTTCACAATTATTGGTTGAGCACGAAGGACATTACTCTGGTGTTGTGCATCTTCACGATTTAATAAAAGAAGGTATTATATAATGACAAAAAAACAGATAGATGAGATGTCTTTTTTAGATCATCTCGAAGATTTACGTTGGCATTTAATACGTGCAACTTTAGGGATTTTAGTAGCGGCAACATTGGCTTTTATATTCAAAAATTTTATTTTTGATGTAATTATTTTTGGTCCAACAAGAATGAGTTTTCCTACTTATGAAGGACTCTGCCAAATGTCTAACCTTATAGGCATAGACGATACTACCTTTTGTGCCGAAAAATTCCCCTTTATTATTCAAAACAGAACAGTTGCTGGGCAATTTTCCGCACATATCTGGACGTCTATTTATGCCGGTTTTATTATAGGTTTCCCATATGTTCTTTACCAACTTTGGAGTTTTATCAGTCCAGGTCTAAAAAATAACGAACGTAAAAACTCAAGAGGATTTATAATTATTGCTTCATTATTGTTTTTTATCGGTGTACTATTTGGTTACTATATCGTTACACCACTTTCAATTAACTTTTTGGCCAACTATACTATAAGTGAACAGATTTCAAATGAATTTGATGTAAGCTCTGTTATTTCCATTGTACGGTCGTCTGCTATTGCAGCTGGATTGGTATTTGAGTTACCAATCTTAATCTATTTTTTAACTAAAGTCGGGCTCGTAACTCCTCAAATCCTTAAAAAATATAGAAAATTCGCACTTGTCATTGTACTTATTTTATCAGCAGTTATAACTCCTCCTGATATTGCAAGTCAAGTGATTGTTGCCATACCCATTTTAATCTTATACCAAGTGAGTATTTATATTTCTGCTATTGTGGTAAGAAATCAAAAACGAAAAGAAAAGCATGTCTGATATTGTAGAAGAATTTAATGTATATCGCGCTAAAATGAACGATAAAATTTTAGCCGATAATAATAAAATAGTAAAACGGATTTTTAACCTTGATACCAATGCTTTTGCTGAAGGAGCATTGGACAAAAGGACTAAGGAATTGTTAGGCTTAGTAGCGTCAACAGTACTCCGTTGCGATGATTGTGTAAAATATCACCTAGAGTCTTCTTACAATGAAGGCTTAACAAAACCTGAAATCAGTGAAGCTTTGGGTATAGCAACACTTATTGGTGGCACCATAACAATCCCACATTTAAGGCGTGCACATGAGTACTGGGAAGCCTTAGAAGCACACAAAAGCGAAGGTTAAACTTTTAATAAAAATATGCCAACCATTATCACCTCGATATGATTTTAGTATTTTTAACGTTCTTAAAGAGACTATGAAGTTACGTGCAGAAAATTTAATGAAGTCCTACAGTGGACGTAAAGTGGTAAAAGATGTTTCTCTCGAAGTTAATCAAGGAGAAATTATTGGGCTACTTGGACCTAATGGTGCAGGAAAAACCACATCATTTTATATGATTGTTGGTATTATTAAACCCAATGGAGGAAACATTTTTTTAGATAAAACCAATATCACTAAATATCCAATGTACAAACGTGCACAAAACGGTATTGGATATTTGGCGCAAGAAGCTTCAGTTTTTAGAAAGTTAAGTATTGAAGACAACATTTTGAGTGTGCTTCAGTTAACCAAATTGAGCAAAAAAGAGCAGCGCGCTAAAATGGAATCTCTAATTGAAGAATTTGGTCTAGGCCATATACGCACCAATCGAGGTGATTTACTTTCTGGTGGTGAGCGAAGAAGAACCGAAATTGCACGTGCCTTAGCAACAGACCCTAACTTTATATTATTGGATGAACCTTTTGCAGGTGTTGATCCTGTTGCTGTTGAAGATATTCAGCGCATCATTGCCAGATTAACCAAAAAGAATATTGGGATTTTAATTACAGATCATAACGTACAAGAAACCTTAGCCATTACAGATAGAACATATTTAATGTTTGAAGGTAATATTCTTAAAGCTGGTGAGCCAGAAGAATTAGCAAATGACGAAATGGTTCGTAAGGTTTACTTAGGACAGAATTTTGAGCTAAGAAAGAAAAAATTACTTTTTGATAATTAATTATTTAAACTAAAATCAAATACAAAATCAAGAATTTTAGACCCTCTCTTTTAATCTCTTAAAAATCACAATCAATCCATAGATTACCATAGTTTGAATAATTAAATTCAATATCCACAGAGCAATTCTCATGTGTAAACCTTCTGACGTGTAAAACGGAAGACTGGAATGAATTAAGTTTATTGGAAGACTAAAAACTCCAATAACAACAGAAGTGGCAGCGGAAAATGTATTATCTGCTCTATGTAAAAACATATCTGCCAATACAATGACAAATTGAATTACGGCCAAGACTAAGAAAATCTTTGTAAACTGTTTAAATCTAATTTTCTTTTTCATGATTTTAAGTTTGATTGGTTTGATTTTTCAGCTAATTTCTCTCCCACAAGCTTCTTTTGGTAACGGCCTTGTACTATATCTACGATAACTAAAACAGCGATTACAAAGTAGAATGTCGTTTTACTCATAGGTACTATTTCGTTTCCAAAAATCTTTAAATGGGCCAAATGGCCTCCTTCGGTCACAAGCATTATCCCTACAATAAACAAAATAAAAAGTCCTAATACCTCATACATCCTATTTTTTGCTAAAAAACTCGATATTCTGTCTGCTAGGAATAGCATTAACAATCCACTAACAACAATTGCAATTGCCATAACAATAAATGCCGTAGTGGAATTTTCAATTTCATTGGTCAACCCAATCGCTGCTAAAATAGAATCAAAAGAAAACACTAAATTCATTATCACAATACTTGTAATAACTGCATTGGCAGATTTCATTCGTTTATTGTCACCTTCAACATCGTGGTCTAAATCTTTTAAGGAAATCATGTGCCAAATTTCTTTAATGGCAGTATAAATAATAAATCCGCCACCAGCTAATACAATAAGGCTATGACCGTTGAAAGCAAAGTCAACTACGTTTTCAAGTTTTCCTGTTAAAAATGAAAATGGTTCTTGGAAAAAATCGATAATAGACACCAAAACAAATAATAGAACAATTCTAAGTACTATTGCTATTAAAATTCCAACTTTCCTTACTCGTTTTTGTTCTTTATGAGGTGCTTTCTTAGATTCCAAAGAAATGTAAAGCAAATTGTCAAATCCTAAAACTGCTTGCAACAAAATAAGCATTAGTAGGGTAAAGATAACTTGAGCCATAGTTTATAGTTGGGTTTGGTTAATGTTCTTTCTATCCAATAGAGATAAAATTATGTACAGCATTATAATTAAAGGAATGGCTGCAAATTGCAATACAATTAGTGCTACTACGGATAATATTAAGAAAATATACCGTACTGCATTTACTGTAAAACTCCACGTTTTAAATTTTAATGCAAATAGCTTAATATTACTGTTCAATAGATAGCAACTCAATAATGTCAATCCTATTAAAAACCACTTGTTGACGATAATTGAATTCATTAAATCACTATTCTGGTATTCTAATATAAGTGGCAAGGATAGAATAAGCAATGTGTTTGCTGGCACTGGCAAACCTTTAAAATAAGTCTGTTGGTCTTCATCCAGGTTGAATCTAGCCAAACGATATGCAGAAGCAAGAGGAATCAACAAGCCTATTAAAGGTAAAATATACAATCTACCACCTTCCCAACTCAATGTATCTCCCCAACCCTCATTAAAAATAACAAAATCATTAACACCAATGGACATGGCCATTAATTTATACATTATAATTCCAGGCACTACTCCACTTGTTACCAAATCTGCCAAAGAATCTAATTGAATGCCAAGTGCACTTTGCACACCTAGTTTACGAGCCAAAAGCCCATCAAAAAAATCGAAGAAAATCCCCAAAAACACAAAGAATGCAGCTAGCACAAAATTACCGTGTACAGCAAAAATAACGCCTACGCATCCTGAAAATAAATTTAAAAGTGTTACCGCATTGGGTATATGGTATTTTAAACCCATAACATTAGTTTGTGTAAAAATATAAAAGTATTTGGGTCTAAAACAATAAGAATGCACTTTATCAGTTAAATAGATAGAAAAATATTATGCATCTTTGTAAAAAAAATTGCTGTTGAAAAATTACTATGTAATTATCTTAACACTCACCACATTCCTTGCTACGGCTCAAACTACTAGAAAATATTCTAACGAATTTATGAATATTGGTGTTGATGCTGCTGCTTTAGGCATGAGTAATGCTGTAGTTTCCCAAACAGCAGATGTAAATTCTGGGTATTGGAATCCCGCTGGTTTAGTCCACCTCGAAGACAACCAACTCGCCTTAATGCACAGTAGCTATTTTGCAAACATAGCCAACTACAATTACATTGCTTATGGCATGCCACTAGATGATAGAAGTGCTGTTGGTATTTCATTAATCCGTTTTGGTGTTGATGATATTTTGGACACTACACAATTAATTGACGATCAAGGCAACATTAATTACGACCGCATTAGTACTTTTTCTACAGCTGATTACGGACTTACATTTTCATATGCCAGAAAATTACCTTTAGATGGTTTAAATTTTGGGATAAATGCAAAAATAATACGACGAATTATTGGTGATTTTGCATCATCTTGGGGTTTTGGTTTGGATGCAGGAATTCAATTTGAAACTGATAAGGATTGGAAATTTGGTATAATGGCGAGAGACATCACAACTACATATAATGCATGGACCATTGACGAAGATAAGTTTGAAGACATTAGTGGCGCAGTTGAAGGACAAAACCAAGAATTGCCTGAAACCACAGAAATCACGATTCCGAAATTACAAATTGGCGCTTCCAAAAAATGGGTTTTCAATTATGACTATTCATTGTTAGCAGCTGCAAATCTAAATGTTCGCTTTGCTGAAAACAATGATATTATTTCAACTTCATTTGCAAGCATTAATCCGGCTTTGGGATTTGAATTTGGTTATACCGAATTGGTTTTTCTTAGAGGAGGCGTTGGTAATTTTCAGAACGAATTACAGATTGATAATTCTGAACAACTTACCTTTCAGCCTAACTTTGGTGTAGGTTTTAAGTACAAAGGCATTCATATTGATTATGCTTTTACAGATATTGGAGACCAAAGTGCAGCTTTGTATTCTAATGTATTTTCTTTAAAAATAGACTTTAGTGTCTTTAGATAGTTTACTTTATGAAACTAAAATTATCTTTTCTTTTCTTTCTTTTTATTTTATTTTCAACTTACGCCCAGGAAATTAGACTTTCAAACAATACCACAGTTTCAGTGTTAACCGTTGGTCCTGGAGCATCTTTGAACGACGCTTTTGGGCACAACGCATTTAGGATAAAAGATGAAAAATTGGGCTTGGATTTAGTTTACGGTTACGGTCAGTACGATTTTGATGCACCAAATTTCTACTTAAAATTTGCACAAGGAAAACTCAAATATCTTATAAGCCGAAATAATTATACTAATTTCTACGGGTTTTATGTTCATCACAATCGTACTATAAAACAACAAATTTTAAATCTTTCAATTTCAGAAAAACAAAAACTGTTTGATTATTTAGAAAACAATTATAAACCTGAAAACAGAAAATATCTTTACGACTTTTTCTATGACAATTGTGCAACTCGCATTAAGGATGTGACCCAAGTTGCTACAGCAAATAAAATAAATTTTGATTTGCCCAATGATTACGAAACTAAAACCTTTAGAGAATTAATCCACGAACACGTTGGCTTAAATACTTGGGGAAGTTTTGGGATTGATATCGCTTTGGGCTCAATAATAGACAGGGAAGCCACACCAGAGGAACAAATGTTTCTACCTAAATATATCCATGCTTTTTTTGGTGAGGCCAAGCTTAGCGATTCAAAAAAACTCGTAAAATCTGAATCTGTTCTTTTTCAAAATGAAACAGAAAAGTTTGACTCCAATGTTGTTTTGAGTCCGATTGTAATTATGGGAATTTTGGGACTTATAATTGGGTTTATCACCTATCGTGATTCAAAAAACAACACAAGGTCTAAATGGTTGGATATTGTCATTTTTACCATAACAGGATTGATAGGCGTTTTGGTGCTTTTGTTATGGTTTGCTACAGATCATACCGCAACAGCTTATAATTATAATTTACTTTGGGCAATGCCTTTAAATTTACTTGTAATTGGCCAATTATTCAGAAAAGATATAAAGAACTGGTTTAAAGGTTACTTAAAATTTTTAATTCTTATGTTCTGTTTAATGACTTTACATTGGGTTGTAGGAGTTCAGGTTTTTGCTATTGGGTTAATTCCTTTGCTTATAGCTTTAGCTTTTAGATATATTTATCTTTTAAAATATTATAAAAGCCATTAGTTCCTATTGCCCTCTGTAATATAGAATGGTGCTCAACGTTTTTACGGCAATACTAAAATCTAAAAACACACTTCTGTGTTTAATGTAATATAAATCGTATTGCAGTTTTATAAGGCTATCATCAATTGAAGATCCGTATCTGGTATTTACCTGTGCCCAACCTGTAAGACCTGGTTTTATAATATGTCTGGTTTCGTAGAAAGGGATTATTCGAGATAACTCATTAACAAAAAATGGTCGCTCTGGTCGAGGTCCAATTACACTCATTTCACCTTTTAAAACATTGTAAAATTGTGGAATTTCATCTAATCGTGTTCGTCTCAAAAAATTACCGAACACAGTAATACGTTTATCATTTTTTTTAGCCCATTTAGCACCATCAACTTCAGCATTGACAATCATGGTACGTAGTTTTATTATTTTAAATGGCCTACTATTTCTACCAACACGTTCTTGTGTGTAAAAAAGAGGACCTTTGTTACCAATTAAGTTACCTATAACTATAAACGGAATAAGTAGAATGCCGCATACTATCCCAAAAATGGCAAATAAAATATCAAAAGTTCGTTGGAAAAAAATATATAATTTGTTCTCGTTACTTCTGCTAAAAGGAAAGTATTTGTAGAAATCTTTACCCACAAATTGAATAGGCACTTTATGAAGCAATTCTTCATAAACCTGTGTGTACTCACGTATTTTAAAACCACGTTCCAATAACAACATTAAATCGTGATATACCTCAGATATGATAGCTTCCGTATTAAAGCTTGCTACCAATACTTCTGAAATGTGTTCTTTTTGAATAATTTCCAAAAAATCTTCTGCATTGAATTCTTTCAAACCGTTAAACTTCACCGCTTCAGGTTTGGAAGCTTCACTATTTATAAAGCCTACTATTTTATAATTAGGGTCAGAAGTATTTAGGGCAGCCACCAAACTTTCAATATTTGAAACCTCTCCTACCAACAGTACTCTTTTATGAAAGCGTGGCGACTCAATGAGATATATATAAGCCAAGCGCCACAAAGAAATTGCAACAATTATACTCAAGTAAAAATAGAGAATCTGAAGTCGCTCTTCAGGCAATATTGGTGAGAAGTATGGTGTCAATAAATAAAACAGCACAACTATTGATGCTGTTATAACCGTGTTTCTGAAGGTTATATCTAACCGACTTGCTTTTTGTAAATCGTATAATTCAAAAATTGTAGCAAAAACAGTAATATAAGCACCTAATAAAATGAATTGATAAATATTTTGCCAATTTATTAAAAGGTAATTGAAATTGAAAAAAAGTTGAAGACCATAAATTCCAAGAAAAACCATGACCAAATCCATGATTCGAAGTAGAATTTTACGTTCAGATACTTCAAAATGCTGTCTCTTATACACATCTCCGAGCCCACGAGACCGAGGCTGATCTCGT
>OJDK01000379.1_pt1 | contig 20193 bp, 17 predicted proteins | sample 1592791 | NCBI WGS metagenome assembly OJDK01 (sample SAMN05416878, study PRJEB24817) | seawater metagenome | isolation source: Sea water | place: Canada:Atlantic | collected 2013-11
ACGAGATCAGCCTCGGTCTCGTGGGCTCGGAGATGTGTATAAGAGACAGGTCATCACGTGTCCGATCGCCTCTCCGTCAACGCGCACCACAGCGCGCTCGTCGCCGATGTGGCGGTCGGTGTCGATCTTCACCTTGACCCCGCAATACGAAAAAATGCCTTCGGTCACGACGGTGATCATATCCACGCCCTCGACCTCTTGGCTGACGATGAAGGGCGCGGGTTTGTAATCCGGATAGGTGGTCCCCGCCCCCACGGCGGTGACGAAATCGCGCCCGCCCTGAATCACGTCGCCGTCCCAATCTTGCGCATTATCGCCCTGATCCAGAAAAGCGACGGCCTTGGCCCCCGACTGGATCACGGTCAGCGGGTCCAGCCGTACCAATTCGCCCGCGTGGTTGGCATAGCGGTCGCAGGCTCCGGATTTGCCGTCGGCGATGAAACACATCACCGGGCAGGCATCGCAGCGGATTTTCACAGGCTTGGGGTCGCGCAGGTCGTCAGGCATGTCCGGCCTCCTTCAGGGCGGCGCGCAGGCGCGTCGGCGTGGCCGGTGTCTGCGTCACGCGCGCACCGGTGGCATGGTAGATAGCGTTGAGGATCGCGGGGGCGGTGGGGATCAGCACATGTTCGCCCAGACCTTTCGCGCCGTAGGGGCCATGGGCATCGGCGACCTCCAGGATCAGCGTCTCGATCGGGGGAACGTCGCCGATGGTCGGCACCAGATAGTCATGCAGGTTCTCGGTGCGTCCGGGGATATACTCCTCCATCAGCGCCATACCAAGCCCTTGGGCGATGCCGCCCTGCACCTGCCCCTCGACCAGCAACGGGTTGATCGCACGACCCACGTCATGGGCGGCGACAAAGCGCAGCGGGCGGCAAAGGCCAAGGGCGATATCCACCTCGACCACCACCAGATGCGCGGCATAGCCGAACTGCGCATAGGGCACGCCCTGCCCGTTTTCATCCAGCGGTTTGACTGGCGGATCATAGCTTTCCTGCGCCTGCAGCACATAGCCCTGCGCATCGATCGGCAGCCGCGTCAGATCAAGGCGCTGCGTGCGCCCGCCGTCGGTCACCGTGAGCTGCCCGTCTTGGGAGCCGATCTGCGCGGCGGGGCCCGCATTGACTTGCCGCAGGATCTGCGCCCGCAGCGCCTCTCCGGTCTTCAGCGCGGCATTGCCCGACACAAAGGTCTGCCGCGAGGCAGAGGTTTTGCCCGCGTCCGGCGTGATATCGGTGTCACCGCCCAGGATCTTGATCCCCTCGACAGACAGCCCAAGCGCTTGGGCAAAGATCTGCGGGATCACCGTATTGGCCCCCTGCCCGATGTCCATCGCGCCTTGGTGCAGCACAACCGTACCATCCGGCCGCACGCCCGCCAGAATGGTCGACGGGTTCGGCAGCGAGGTATTGCCGCAGCCGTACCACGCCCCCGCGATCCCGACACCGCGTTTCACCGTGTCATTCTTTGCATTGAACCGGGCGCATTCGGCTTTCGCCTCCTCCCACGCGGGGCGCAACGCCTCTAGACAGGGAGCGATGCCGACGCCCTGATCGAACACCTGCCCGCAGACCGTGGGCACCCCGTCCGCCAGCGCGTTCTTCAGACGGAACTCAAGCGGATCAAGCCCCAGCTTTTCGGCCAGCAGGTCAAAGGCGGTTTCCTGAGCGATGGCCGATTGCGGCACACCGAAGCCGCGGAAGGCACCTGCGGGGGGGCAATGGGTATGCACGGCACGGCTGCGTGCGCGATAGTCAGGGATGTGGTAGGGGCCAGAGGCATGCACCGGCACGCGATTGGCGACCGTCGGACCCCAGCTCGCATAGGCGCCGGTGTTGAAATCCCCGTCGAACCGCAGCCCCGAAAGCGTCCCATCCCCCTTGGCCCCGATCTTGATCGTGATCTGCGCGGGGTGGCGTTTGGTGGTCGATTGCATCGTCTCGGCGCGCGCATAGGTCATGCGCACGGGCCGCGCCGTCTTGAGCGCGGCAAGCGCGATGAAGGGCTGCAACGACAGGTCGATCTTTGATCCGAAGCCGCCCCCGACCGCCGTCGGCACAATGCGGATGTCGGCCATGGGACGGTCAAGGATCGCGGCCAGTGCTTCGCGGTCCATACCTGGCGCCTGGGTGCAGGCATGCACATGGATGCGCCCGTCGATCACTTGGGCAAAGCCTGCCTCTGGCTCGATATAGCCATGTTCGACAAAACTGGTGGTATACTGCGCCTCGACCGTGACGTCGGCGGCGTCGAGCGCGGCCTCCACATCGCCGCATTGCACGAAGCCGCCGCACATGATGTTCCCTTTGCGGTCCTCGAACAGCTGCGGCGCGTCGGGGGTGGTCGCGGCATCGGTATCGGCAAGCGCAGTTTGTGGCGACCAATGGACAGGAAAGCTTTCCAGATCAAGGGCGATCATCGCCTCCGCCTCTCCCACGACGCAAGCCACCGCCTCCCCCCGGAACCGGATGTGGTTCACAGCGAAAACCGGCTGGTCGATGAAGCCCGGGATCACGCCAAAGGCGTTGAGGCCGGGCACGTCATCTGCGGTCAGGATGCAATGGATCCCGGGCTGCGCGCTGCGCCATGCCTCAAGATCGCCGAAGGAAAATCCGGCCGAGGCATGGGGCGAGCGGATGACCCGCGCGACCAAAGCACCGGCTGGGGCAACGTCATCGCCAAACGCCTCTGACCCGTCGACCTTGGCCTGCCCGTCCAGCCGCCGCGCAGGCTGGCCAAGCGCGGTAGGGGCGACAGTCAGCCCGTCGGCAGCATGGGCCCCGACCACCGCGTCGATGATCTTGCGATAGCCGGTGCAGCGACACAGCACGCCGCCAAGGGCATCCTGCACCTGCGCCGCGCTCGGCTGCGGCACCTCGCGCAACAGCGCCACGGCAGAGACCATCATCCCCGGTGTGCAAATTCCGCATTGCGCGGCCTGATGGTGCTGGAAGCTTTGCATCAATGCCTGCGCGTCGTGGTCGGTTTTCACCAGCCCCGCCAGCGTCTCCACCTGCCGCCCCACCGCTTGCTGCACGGGCATCAGGCAGGCGCAGACCGGCGCGCCATCGACCAGCACAGTGCAGGCCCCGCAATCGCCCGCGTTGCAGCCGATCTTTACATCCTTGCGGTCCAGCCGCTCGCGCAGCGCGTAAGACAAGCGTTCACCGGGCAGCGGTTCAACCTGCGCAATGCTGCCGTTCAGGGTGAAAGAGGTCACTTCTGTCGTGGTCGGTTTATCCATCACAGGGCCCCTTTCAAGGCGCGCATCACAGCGCGGCGGATCAAAGTGACGCTGGCGGCAAGGCGGTAGTCGGCGCTCGCGCGCGCATCCGAAATGGGGCTCAGCGTTTGCACCAGATCAGCAGTCATGCGGTTTTCTACATCGCCAAGGGCGCTACCGCGAAGCTGATCCTCAAGCGCGGTCAGCCGCTGCGCGACGGGGGATGCGGCGCCGATGGCGATGCGGATATCGGTGAGCCTGCCGCTCTCGATCTTTGCCAGCACCGCGACCATGCAGATCGAGATCACCAGATACTTCCGCGCACCGAGTTTGACAAAGCTGCTGTGACTATCAGCCGGGGGTGCGGGGATATGGATGGCGGTGACAAGCTCGTTCTGGGCGCGGACGGTCTGGCGCACGCCTTGCAGGAACTGCGACAAGGGCAGCACCCGCGACCCGTTTGCGCTGCAAAGCTCTACCTCGGCATTCAGGGTCAGTAGCGGCGGCACCCCGTCGGCGGCAGGAGAAGCGTTGCACAGATTACCCGCGATGGTGCCTGCGTTCTGGATCTGGATCGACCCGACCTCGCGCGCCGCCAGCTTGAGCCCGTCGAAAGCGGCGGGCAGATCAGCGCGGATGATGTCTGTCCATGTGGTGGCCGCCCCGATACGCCAGCCTTGGTCTGTTTGGCTGATGCCGCGCAGCTCTGGCAAGCGGGTGATATCCAACAGGTCGCCCGTCACAGGACGGTCGCCGCGTGCGGGGAACCAATCGGTCCCCCCCGCGATGATCGACACCGGCCCCGCGGCCAATGTGGTTAGCGCTTGATCCAATGTCGTCGCGGTCAGGTAGCTCATCCGGTCACCTTTTGCTGCGGGCGTAAAACTTGTTGGTATACGAATAGAAGTGCGTCGGGTGCCTTCGTGTCAAATCAATTCGCATGTCGTCAGCCGACAAAGGCTTTTTCGACCACAAAACTGGCAGGGCGATTATTTGCCCCCTCCACCAGCCCAAAGGATTCGAGCGCGGCTTTGGTGTCGTTCAACATGGCCATCGACCCGCAGATCATCGCACGGTCGCGATCAGGAGAGATCGGCGGCACGTCCAAATCGCGGAACATCTTGCCCGACGCCATCAGGTCGGTTTGCCGCCCTTCGCGTGGCCACGGCGCGCGGGTCAGCGTGTCGTATAGGGACAGCCTTTGCGCCAATTCCCCCACCAGCGGATCGGCCTTGAGGCTGGCGACCAGATCACGGCCATAGGTCAGCTCTTTGGCGGTGCGACAGGTGTGGCACAGAATCAGATCATCGAACTTCTCATACGTCTCGGGGTCACGGATGACCGACGCGAAAGGCGCGATGCCGGTCCCCGTGGCGAACATCCACAACCGTTTTCCGGGCAGCAAGGCGTCATTCACCAACGTCCCCGTCGGCTTGCGGCGCATCAGCACGGTATCACCGACCTTGAGCTTTTGCAGGTGCTGCGTCAGCGGCCCGTCCGGCACCTTGATAGAATAGAACTCGACCCCCTCGTCCCACGACGGCGACGCGATGGAATAGGCACGAAACACCGGCTTTTCGGCATTGGGCAGCCCGATCATCACGAACTCCCCCGACCGGAAGCGGAAGGACGGGTCGCGGGTGATGCGGAAGCGGAACAGACTGTCGGTATAATGCTGCACCTCCGTCACCGTTTCGGCAAAGACACCTGCGGGGATCGGGAAGCTGGGGCGAGAGAGAGAAGCGGCGTCCATGGAAAGTCCTTATCGACTGCGGATGTATTATTGTTTGTACGCGAATGATTATCTGTCAAGTGTTTCATCTTGATTGGCCGCATTTTTCTGTTAGCGTTCAAATGAAACTGATGCTGCTTGAAAGGCGTGCCCCATGTCAGACACCTCTGCAAAACTCGTGATCCGGAACATCGGGATGATCCTGACCGGAAAGATGGAAGACCCCATTGCCGACGGGGATTGCCTGATCGCGATGGACGGAAAGATAACGGAATGGGGCTATGCCAAGGATATGGATTGCGACGGGGCCACGACAGAAGTCGACGCCCATGGCGCGACGCTGGCACCGGGGTTGATCGACAGCCATGTGCACCCGGTGGTGGGCGACTATACCCCGCGCCAGCAGCAGTTGGGGTGGATCGATTCAACGCTGCACGGCGGGGTGACCACACTGATCTCTGCCGGTGAAGTGCATATGCCGGGCCGCCCGAAGGATATCGTCGGCCTCAAGGCGATGGCGATCGCGTCGCAGCGGTGGTACGAGAACTTCCGCCCCTCGGGCGTCAAGGTTCACGCGGGTGCGCCGGTGATCGAACAGGGCATGGTCGAAGAAGACTTTGCCGAGATGGCCAAGGCCGGCGTGACTCTGCTGGGCGAGGTCGGACTGGGCACGGTCAAGGACGGCAAGACCGCCGCGCAGATGGTCGGATGGGCACGCAAATACGGCATGCAAAGCACGATCCACACCGGCGGCCCGTCGATCCCCGGATCAGGGCTGATCGATGCGGATATGGTGCTTGAGACAGGAACGGATGTGGTCGGGCATATCAACGGCGGGCACTCTGCCCTGCCCGACGATCAGATCATCTGCCTCTGCGAGGGCTGCAAGGCCGCGCTTGAGATCGTGCACAACGGGAACGAACGCGCCGCCTTGCTGACGCTGAACACAGCGCGCGAGTTGGGCAAGCTTGATCAGTTGATCCTGGGCACCGACGGTCCGGCTGGGTCCGGCGTGCAGCCTTTGGGGATCATGCGCATGGTTGCGATGCTGTCATCGCTTGGCGATGTACCTGCCGAGATCGCCTTTTGCTTTGCCAACGGCAACACCGCGCGGCAACGCAAGCTGGACACCGGATTGATCGAGGTCGGCAAATGCGCGGACTTCGTCCTGATGGATCAGGCACAGCATGCGCCCGGCAAAAATATGCTTGAATCGGTGCAACTGGGAAATCTGCCCGGTGTTGGCATGACGGTGATTGATGGCGTGGTACGCAGCCTGCGCAGCCGGAATACGCCCCCTGCCACGCGGCTTCCCGAGCTGATTTGCGGCACCGTCGGCGCCTGAACGCCGACATAAGCGGCAGCGGCGGGGGATCTGCCGCCCCCCAAGTGACGCGATGTTTCAATGACATCGCAGGTGCCATTGGCCGCTTTCCCCGGTTTCGGGGAAAGTAGGGCTTTCCTTACCTTTATATTCATGGTCAATTTTCGCCGAGATATGGGGCCGCAGGTGCGGAGGGCCTTGGTGCGCGTAAAATCCTGTCAAACGTCAGCTTGCGGAACATCGTTCCATCATGCGGTATTGGCAGTTTGAATTTTAGCGCTTAGGCTGCAGAAATCAGAGTCGCGGACAATCGTGGAGGAGTGTCCGGCAACAGGCTCGATAAGGGAGGACGAAATGGCCACACTATCTGTATCTATGCTGTCTGCGGGCGGGTGCATATGACCGCAATGACCCCCGAAGAAGCCATTCGCCACGTGGTTTCAACGAACCCGACGTTCGAAGTAACCGAAAGTAATATCCGTGGCGTCACCTATAAAACATTCAAGAATATCCCGAAAACCCTGGGCGGGCTGATCCAGGCGAGCCGCGAAATCCAGGGCAATGGCGCGGCAGAGTTTCTGGTCTATCAGGATGAACGCTGGACCTATGATGCGTTCACCGCCGATGTGAACCGCATCGCCAACGGGCTGCGCGACACGCTGGGGATCAAGACCGGCGACCGTGTCGGCATCGCGATGCGCAACTATCCCGAACTGCTGATGCTCACGCTGGCGGTCGCGTCAGCGGGTGCTGTGGTGGTGTTCGTCAATGCGTGGTGGACCACCGAAGAGCTTGACTATGCGTTGCAAGACAGCGGGGCCAAGACGGTCTTTGCCGATGGTCCCCGTTTTGAACGGATGAAACCGCTCAAGGATGATCTGGGCCTGCGTCTCATCGGCGTGCGCGATGCAGAGGAAATGGGCCCGCACAAGCTGTCGGACCTGATGCAGGGCATGGCCGAAACGCCGCCCGAAGGCGTCGATCTGGACACGGACGATGACTTTGCGGTGATGTATTCGTCGGGCACGACGGGCAAGCCGAAAGGGGTGGTGCAGACCCACCGTGGCGCGCTTAGCGCGGTGTTCAGCTGGCTGTTACAGGCCGTCGCCGCGCCGCTGGTCACCCCCCCTGAACCCGGCGCACCGCCCGCGCCGCGCCCGTCGGGGTTGATCGTCACACCGCTGTTCCACGTCACCGCGACGCATCCGCTGTTTCTGCTTAGCCTGCCCGCAGGTGCCAAGATCTCCTTGTTACACAAGTGGGACGCCGAAGAAGCGGTGCGCGTGATCAACCGCGAAGGCGTGACCCGTTTTCTCGGCGTGCCGACGCAATCTGCCGACCTGCTGGAAGCCGCAAAGCGTATGGGAGAGACCCTGCCGACGCTCACCTGGCTTGGCGCAGGCGGGGCGAAACGTCCTGCGGCGCAGGTGGCGCAGTTGAAAAACCAGTTCCCCGCCGCGGATATCGCGACAGGCTGGGGAATGACCGAGACGAACGCGCTTGGCATCGGCATGGTGGGCGAGGAATACAACAAACGCCCCGACGCCGCGGGCAAGCTGCATCCGCCGCTGCAAGACATCCGGTTTCTGGACGACAAGGGCAACGATGTCCCGCAGGGCGAATTGGGCGAGATTACCGTCAAAAGCCCCGCCAATATGCGCTGCTACCTCAACAAGCCGGAAGCCACAGAAGAGACGATGCAAGACGGCTGGCTGCGCACCGGTGATCTGGGTGTGATCGACGCCGAAGGCTATATCACCATCCTTGATCGCAAGAAGAACATCATCATCCGGGGCGGCGAAAACATCGCTTGTCTGGATGTCGAGGGCGCGCTGCACACGCATCCCGATGTGATCGAGGCTTGCGCATTTTCCGTGCCGGACCCGCGCTTGGGCGAAGTCGTCGGGGCCTCTGTGCAGACCCGCGATGGCAAGCCTTTGACGCAAGCCGACATGGCGGCGCATCTCGACGGGCGGCTGGCCAAATTCAAGATACCCGAAAAACTGTGGTGCCAGGACGGTCCTTTGACCCGTGGTGCCACCGACAAGATTGACCGCCGTGCGATCCGCGCGGCCTGTCTGGACACATAAGGCCCACCAACCGGGCCGGAAGAAAGGAAGACTATGAACACCCCAACCGACGCAGAAATTGGTGCCTATATCGGTGCTGCCGGCAAAGCCGCATGGGAGGTCCCGGACCTGCCCGCCAACACCAAACAGCGCGAGATCAAATCCGTAGGCATCATCGGCGCGGGTACGATGGGCGGCGGCATCGCGATGAACTTTGCCACCGCGGGCATCCCCGTCACCATCGTCGAAACCACGCAAGAGGCGCTAGACCGCGGGTTGAAGGTCGTGCGCGGCAACTACCAGCGCAGCGCCGATAAGGGCCGTTTCCCGCAAGAAGAAGTCGAAGCGCGGATGGATCGCTTTGACGGCAAGCTGGAACTGGCAGCCTTGGCCGATTGTGATCTGGTGATCGAAGCCGTGTTCGAAGACATGGAGCTGAAGCGCAAGATTTTCACCGAGCTGGACCGCGTGATGAAACCGGGCGCGATCCTTGCGACGAACACCTCGGCGTTGAACATCGACGAAATCGCGGCGATGACCAAGCGCCCCGAAGACGTGATCGGGCTGCACTTTTTCTCGCCCGCCAACGTGATGAAACTGCTCGAAATCGTGCGCGCGAAACATACTGCTGATGATGTGGTCGCGACCTCGATGGATCTGGCGGCCAAGATCAACAAGATCGCTGTGCTCGTCGGCGTTTGCCCCGGTTTTGTCGGCAACCGTATTTTGTTCGCACGCCAGAAACAGGCCAACAAGCTGCTGCAACAGGGCTTGATGCCCTGGGATGTGGACGCCGCGCTGAACGCCTTTGGCTTCAAGATGGGGCCGTTCCAGATGTCCGATCTGGCCGGTCTGGATATCGGCTGGTCCAAAGGGGCCAAGACCGAAAACCCGATCCGCGATGCGCTGTGTGAAATGGACCGTCGCGGCCAGAAGACCCAAGCGGGTTTCTACGACTATGATGAATCCCGCCGCCCGATCCCGTCGGATGTGGTTGCCGGTGTGATCAAGGACATCACAGGCGCCGAAGCCAACCAGATGTCGCAGGAACAGATCATCGAGATCTGCATCTATCCGATGATCAACGAAGCGGTCAAAATCCTCGAGGAAAACAAGGCGCAGCGCCCCTCTGACATCGATGTGGTCTGGCTGAACGGCTATGGCTGGCCCGCCGATAAGGGCGGCCCGATGTTCTATGGCGATATGGTCGGTGCGCAGGCCGTGCTGGACGTGATGGAAAAGCTGGGCGCCGAAGACCCCGAATTCGCGCCCGCCGAGCTGCTGCGCGATCTGGCCAAGAATGGCGGGAAATTCACTGAAATCGACACCGGAGGGCTGAAGGTATGAGCTATCAATATATCACCACCGAAAAGAAGGGTCACATCCTTGTTGTGACCATGAACCGCCCCGAGGTGTACAATGCCGTGCACGTCGACATGCATAATGAAATGGCCGATTGCTGGGACGCTTTTGCCGCGGATCAGGATCTTTGGGTCGCGGTTCTGACCGGCGCGGGGGACAAGGCGTTTTCCGCGGGGAACGACCTTAAAGCCACGGCTGCGGGCGGGTCGAAGGCGACGATGCCCGCCAGCGGCTTTGCCGGTCTGTCCTCGCGTTTTGATCTGGAAAAGCCCATCGTCGCAGCCGTCAACGGTTTCGCCATGGGCGGCGGATTTGAAACCGCGCTGTCATGCGACATTATCCTCGCCTCTGATCAGGCAAAATTCGCTCTGCCAGAGGTCAAGGTCGGCTTCTTTGCCGCGGCTTCCGGCGTGCAGCGCCTGTCGCGCTATATCGGGCGGCTTGCCGCGCAAGAGATGATGTTCACCGGCCGCACCATCATGGCCGATGAGGCGCTGTCGATGGGCTGCGTCAACGCGGTCTACCCTGCCGACCAGCTGATGGCGAAAGCGATGGAAAAGGCCGAAGAGCTGTGTGCCGTGTCGCCCTCGGCGGTCAAGGCCACGAAACGCGTCCTGAACGACATGTACAAACGCGACGGGATGCAAGACAGCATCGCCTATTCACGCGAGGTGATCGCGGACCTCAGCAAAACCGAAGATTTCAAGGAAGGCGTGAACGCCTTTGTCGAAAAACGCAAACCCAACTGGGTCAATAAATAATCGAACCAACTGCCAGGAGGCACTCTATGTCACATAACGAAGCTATGGCCGGAATGAATAATCTCGAGATGTCCGAGAAGGCCAAGCCGCTGTTGGCCGCCGTCATCAAACACATCCGCGAAAATGTCGATCCGATCACCGACGAGTATTTCCGCCTTGGCGAAGGTCGTGCCGACCGCTGGTCACACGCGCCCGGCCAGTTGGAGCTGCTGGAAACCGCCAAGAAAAAGGCCCGTGAAAATGGGCTGTGGAATTTCTTTTTGCCGAATGCCGAAACCGGTGAAGGTCTGTCGAACCTCGATTACGCCTATATCGCGGCCGAGCTTGGCAAAAGCCCGCTGGCATCTGAATCGCTGAACTGTTCCGCGCCTGACACCGGCAACATGGAAGTGCTGGAACGGATCGGGACAGCGGAGCAGAAAGAAAAGTGGCTCAAGCCGCTGCTTGCCGGTGAAATCCGGTCGGCCTTCGCGATGACCGAACCCGATATGGCGTCCTCGGATGCCAAGAATATCTCTACCTCTGCCGTGCTGGAAAACGGTGAATGGGTCATCAACGGCGAGAAATACTATATCTCCGGTGCCGGTGATCCGCGCTGCAAGATCATGATTACCATGGTCAAGACGTCGCCAGATGCCGAACCCTTCCGCCAGCAGTCCCAGATCCTTGTGCCGATCGACACACCCGGTGTTGAAATCGTCGGCCCGATGCATGTCTTCGGTCACGACGACGCGCCGCACGGTCACATGCACATCAAGTTCACCAATGTGCGCGTGCCCGAGGAAAACATCCTCTGGGGCGAAGGCAAGGGCTTTGAAATCTCCCAAGTGCGTCTTGGGCCAGGCCGTATCCACCACTGCATGCGCTCTATCGGGGCGGCGGAAAAGGCGCTGGACCTGATGATCGAGCGCGGGCTGAGCCGTGAAGCCTTTGGCAAGAAGATCATCGATCTGGGCAAGAACATGGAAACGATCTCTCGCGCCAAGATCGAGATTGAAGCCATGCGCCTGATGGTGCTGAAAGCCGCCAAGGCGATGGACGTTCTGGGCAACAAAGAGGCTCGCATCTGGGTCAGCATGATCAAGGCGATGGTGCCGGAAAAAGTCTGCAACATCATCGATCAGGCGATGCAGGTGCATGGTGCGACAGGTATTTCGCAGTGGTCGCCGCTGTCGGGCATGTACACCTCGCAGCGCACGCTGCGCTATGCGGATGGCCCTGATGAGGTCCACCACCACGTGATCGCCCGCGCCGAGGTCAAGGATTATCAGGAATCCAACCTGCGCACATCGCGCGCCCGTGAAGAGATCGCCACAGGCCGTACGCGAGGTGGCGTATGACCCTGTTTGATCTGACCGGAAAGGTGGCGCTGTTGACCGGCGCCTCCAAGGGCATGGGGCTGGCGATGGCCAAGGGTCTGGCCGAGCATGGCGCGACCGTCGTCATCTCGGCCCGCAAGCAAGACCAGCTGGACGCCGCCGCCGCCGAGATCAACGCGCTTGGCAAGGGCAAGGCGTTCGGCGTCGCCTGCAACGTTGGTTATAAAGAGCAGCTGCAAGCGCTGGTGGACGAGACCCACAAGCTGGCAGGCAAGATCGACATCGTGATCGGTAACGCGGGCGTGAACCCCTACTATGGGCCAACGTCCGAGATCCCCGATGATGCCTATGAAAAGACGATGAACGCCAATGTGCTGTCCAATCTTTGGCTGGCACAGATGGTGGCCCCCGACATGATCGAGAAAGGCGCCGGGTCGATGGCGTTTACCTCGTCCATCGGGGCGTTCAAACCGTCGGTCATGCTTGGCACCTATGGCATGTCCAAGCTGGCGCTGATCGGCCTTGTGCGCAACCTTGCCGCCGAATTCGGGCCCAAGGGTCTGCGGTTCAACGCGATCTGTCCGGGTCTGGTGAAAACCGAATTCGCGCGCGAGCTGTGGGACAATCCCGATGTCGAGAAACGCATCAAGAACGAGATCCCGCTGCGCCGTCTTGGCGAGGCAGAGGATTTTGCGGGGCTTGCCGTGTTCCTCGCCTCTGATGCAAGCCGCTACATGACCGGTCAGGCGTTGACCGTTTGTGGCGGGTCGAACATGTGGACGTAGGGGGCTGCTATGGAACTGAAGGATAAAATCATCGTCATCACCGGTGCCGCAAGCGGCATCGGCAAGGCGATGGCCATCCGCTTTGCCGCGGAAGGGGCCAAGAAAGTCGTCTGTGTCGACCTCAACAAAGAGGGCGCGCAGGCGGTTGCCGATGAAATCGACGGCGTGGCTTTCGGTGTGAATGTCGGTGTCGAGCAAGAGATCGCGGATATGATCGATGCCGTTGAAAACGACATCGGCCCGATTGATCTGTTCTGCTCTAACGCGGGCATATTGATCGCGGGCGGCATGGAAGTGCCGAACGAAGACTGGCAGCGCATCTGGGACATCAATGTGATGGCCCATGTCTGGGCCGCCCGTCATCTGGTGCCGCGCATGACCGAACGCGGGGGCGGCTATCTGCTGAACACCGCGTCGGCGGCGGGACTGCTGAACCAGGTCGGCTGCGCGCCTTACGGCGTGACCAAACACGCGGCTGTTGCTGTGGCCGAATGGCTGGCGATGTCTCATGGTGATGACGGGATCAAGGTGTCGGTGCTTTGCCCTCAGGCTGTCCGCAGCGAGATGACCCGCGGTCACGAGGATTCTGTCGCCGCACTCGACGGTCTGCTTGAAGCGGAACCCGTGGCCGAAGCCTGTCTGGAAACCATCCGCAACGAGACGTTCCTTGTGCTGCCCCACCCGCAAGTGCTGGAGTATATGCGCAAGAAAACCGAGAACTACGATCGCTGGATCGGGGGCATGCGCAAGCTGCACCGGATGTATGGCGACCGCAGAAAGCCGCAGGGGAATGTATCATGATCGGCTATACCACCGTGGGCACCAGCGACATGGCGCGCGCCAAGCAGTTCTATTGCGACCTGTTCGAAAGCAAGGGTGCCAAGGTGCTGATCGACAGCGGCCGGATCGCCATGATCGGCACCGGCGGCGGCACGCCCATGATTTCGGTCTGCGAACCCTACAACAAAGAGGCCCCCACCCCCGGCAACGGGGTGATGGTCGCTTTTACCGCTGACAGCAAAGAGGAAGTGGACGAGATCTACGCCAAGGCGATCTCGCTTGGTGCGACGGACGAGGGCGCGCCAGGACAACGGATACCGGACCGGTTCTACGGGGCCTATGTCCGCGACCTTGATGGCAACAAACTGTGCTTTTTCAAATTCGGTTAAAGTGAAAATCTGCCGTCCGCGTCACGCGGGCGGCAGCCCATAGACGCGCCGCGCTGTGTCGGAGAAAAGTGCCGCTTGTGCTGCGCCGTCCAGATGCGCTGACATCTTCTTGAACGCATTCCAGATCACCACATAGCTGACCGCCGTGCGATCCACGGGAAAGTTGCTTTCGAACATGCAGCGTTCGGGGCCGAAGACATCCAGCATATGCGCGTACCATTTGCCCTGCGTCTCTACGATCTCGTCCGAGGACGGTGGCAGGTCGCGGTGCATATAGCCATACCCATTGTCGGGCATGCAAAGCCCGCCCAGCTTGGCCATCACATTGGGGCATTCCGCCAGCTCTGACATATGGTCTTTCCACGCGGCAAAGATATCGTCGCGTTTGCCTTCGAACCGGCCAACGCCCAAGGGTGTGCCGAAGTGGTCAAGGATCAGCGTGGTCTGTGGCACCGCGCGGGCAAGGTCCAGAAACTCTTGGTGTTGATGGTGGTAATGCCAGCTGTCCAGCGTCAGTCCGCGGTCTCCCAGTATCGCGGCACCGCGGATGAAGTCAGGATCGCCGTATTGGTTTTCGATCCCGCGTCCGGGGATCGCCAGATGCTGCGGTTCCGCATCGCGCGCGCCGGAGTTGCGGATACCCTTGAACAACCCGTTCCCTGCGGCCTCATGCGCGTCGAGCGCGGCATGCAGCTGGTCGGGGGGCAGCACCAGTTCGGTCTGCGCGATAATGCCAGCGATCTGCGCCTTACCGCGCGGGGTCTGTGCCGCCATCTGCGCCACGGTGCGGGTCTCGCCCACCGATTGCAGATGCGCGGGCGCGTCGCGATCCCAATAGGACCGACATTCGATATAGACCGTCTGCACCACGTTATGCCCGGCGCCGGTGTCGCGCCAAAGCGCGTCCATCTCGTAGACGGCGGGGGCGTCGGGCGTGCCGTGACGCCAGAGGTGGTGGTGGGGGTCCACAATCTCGCGGTGCGGGTCGATTGCGGTCTCGGGGACCAGCCCCAGCCAGTCGTCCCGCAGTTCGATCCCCGGTCGCCAACCCGGATAGCGGCCCCCCGTCTGTGTCATGAAGCAGCTTCTTTCTTTTTATAGGGGCGCATCAGCCCTTCCTGCGCCGTTGTCGCGGCAAGTTGGCCGTTCTGATTGTAGATCAGACCGCGATTGAACCCGCGCGCGCCACCAGTGAAGGGGGCGTCGAGTTCGTATAAGTGCCAGTCAGAGAAATCGATCGGCGCGTGAAACCACATAGCGTGGTCAAGGCTGGCGGTCATGACCTGCCCCTGGAACCACGTCAGCCCGTGGGGCCGCAGCGACGAGCCGAGCAGGTTCATATCGGACGCATAGGCAAGCAAGCAGTGCTGCATGATCGGGGACTGCCCCTTTGCCGCCTCCATCCGGAACCAAAGGTAATTCTTGTCCGAGGTCTTCTCAGGTTCGAACAGATCGCGCGGGTCAACCTCGCGGATCTCGATAGGGCGTTCGCGCAGGAAATCGTCGCGGTGTTTGGGCGAGATTTTCTCGATATAGGGTTCACGCAGATCGGGGCGGTCAAGCCAGTGTTCCGGTCCTTTCACGTCGGGCATCTTGTGCTGGTAATCCCAGCCCTCTTCCTGCACGTGGAAGGACGCCGAGAGGTTGAAGATCTGCTTGCCGTGCTGGATCGCAACGACCCGCCGCGTGGTAAAGCTGCCCCCGTCACGGGCGCGGTCCACCTGATAGATCACCGGGATCGACGGGTCACCGGGACGGATGAAATAGGCATGCAGCGAATGGCACATCCGGTCCGGCACCGTGCGATAGGCGGCCATCAGCGCCTGCGCGATAACATGGCCGCCAAAAATGCGCGTGGTGGTTTCCCCGCCCGACCCGATGCCGCGGAACAGGTCGATCTCAAGCTGTTCGATATCCAGCAATTCAAGGAGTTGGCGGGCCACATCGGTCATCTGGGTTCAGTCCTTCCGGGTCGCACGCGCATTGGCGTAGGCGACATAAAAATCAAAGCTGTCCGGATTGGCCATTGAATCCCTGTTCACCACCTTTTCCGGATCCTGACCAAGCAATAGCTTTTTCACAGGAACCTCAAGCTTTTTGCCAGATAGGGTGCGGGGGATCTCGGCGACCTCGATGATCTCGTTCGGGATGAACCGGGCCGAGACGTTCTTTCGGATTGCCGCGTTGATCTTGTCCTTGAAGGCGTCATCAAAGGCGACGCCTTGGGCCGGCACCACAAAGAGCGGCATAAAGCTTTCGCGGCCCAGAAATTCGAGGTCGACAACAAGGCTGTCCATCACCTCGTCCAGCCCTTCGACGGCCTGATAGATTTCCGCACTGCCAAGGCGCAGACCCTTGCGGTTGATCGTGGCGTCAGAGCGGCCATAGATCACCGACCCGCCATTATCGTTGATCTCGATCCAGTCGCCGTGGCGCCAGATGCCGGGGTAGGTGTCGAAATAGCTGTCGTGTAGGCGGCTGCCATCATCGTCGCCCCAAAAGTATAGCGGCATTGACGGCAGCGGCTCGGTACAGACCAATTCGCCCACAACGCCGGTCAGGTCATTGCCATCCTCGTCGAAGGCACGCACCGCGTTGCCAAGCGCGCGGCACTGCATTTCACCAGCGCGCACCGGCATGCCGGGATGGCCCAGCACAAAGGCCCCCGCCAGATCGGTTCCGCCCGAGATGGGCGCCAGCCAGACGTCTTCTTTCACCTTGGAATATATCCAGTCATACGCGTCCGAGCTGAGCGGTGATCCGGTCGAGCCGAGCGAGCGCAACGCAGAAAGGTCAACCTCGTCACGCGGGGTCAGCCCTGCCTTCATGCAACCGCTAAAGAAGGCCGCGCCTGCCCCAAAGAAATCAAGCTTTTCATCCGCGACAAAGCGCCAGATCACGCCCATGTCAGGATAATTCGGCGCCCCGTCGAACATCGCGACCGTGGTGCCCTGCCCCAGTGCGGTGAATTGCGAGTTCCACATGATCCAGCCCGAGGATGTCAGCCAGCAATAGCGTCCGCCGCGCCGAAGATCATGGTGCAGGGATTGTTTTGCGGATTCCAGAATGATCCCGCCATGCCCGTGCACGATCGGCTTGGGGTTGCCGGTGGTGCCGGAGGAATAGACGATCCACAGCGGATGATCGAAGGGGACTTGCGTGCTTTCATAGGGTGCGTCGCGGTCCAGCAGGCTGTCCCACGCCATATGCCCCTTGGGCAGATCCCCGACAAAAGGCACCGTGACGCATTGCACCAGACTTGGCAGCGCCGCCTCTAGCCCTGCGAGGATCTCGCGACGGTCCACGGTTTTGCCCGCGTGGACATAGCCGTCTTGCGCGATCAGCACCTTGGGTTCGATCTGCTTGAACCGGTCCAGAATGGCGACATGCCCCATATCGGGGGCGCAAAGCGACCAGATCGCGCCGATGCTCGCGGTGGCCAGAAAGGCGATCATCGCGGTTTCGGTATTGGGCAACACGGCGACAACGCGATCGCCTTTGGTCACGCCCATATCCCGCAGATGCGCGGCGACGCTTGCCACTTGTGCGCGCAGCTCGGACCACGACAGACGTTTGCGGCCAAAGGTTTCGGACTGCACGATCAGCGCATCGCCGTCAGGCTGGCTGTCCACATGCTTCATGATCTGGTCGGTGTAGTTCAGCATCGCGCCGGGGCACCATTCGGCACCGGGCATCTGACGCTTTGCCATCACGGTCGTGTAGGGCGCGCTGGCCTGTACGTCGAAATAGTCCCAGATCGCGGACCAGAACCCGTCAAGATCGGTCACGCTCCACTCCCACATGGCGTTGTAGTCGTCGAACGTCAGCCCGCGGTGGTCTTTCAGGAACCGTTCAAATTCCGCCATGGTCGAGGCATCGGCGCGCTCTTTTGTCGGGGTCCAAAGGATATCGTTCATGTCATCGCTCCGTGGATGAGGGCCTTGAGTTGGGGGCGCGCGGGGTACGAGCTGGACGGCGCAAGCTGCGTGAAGAATACGACAGACAGATCCAGCACCGGATCAACCCAGAAGAAGGTAGAGGCCATGCCGCCCCAGCTGAAATCGCCTAGGCTGCTGGGAACGCGGACGCGACCGGGGTTCAGCACCACGGCACCGCCAAGGCCAAAGCCCATCCCTTCCATCGGTTGTTCGGCAAAGCTGGCAGGCCCCATCGATGCGATGTCGCCGGGCAGATGGTTGCGCATCATAAAGTCGAGCGTCTTGGGCGAGATCAGCCCCGCCCCACCGGTGCGCAGCATCTCGGCGAACTTGAGGTAATCATCAATGGTACCCACCAGCCCGCCGCCGCCAGAATGCATCTCGGCGTTCAGGAAGGGGGAGGTGTCGGGCTTGTCCACGCAGCGCAGCACGGGCGTCTCTGGTTTGGCCGCGTTCATGCCATAGGCGCTGCCTGCCAGCGGGGTGTAAAGCGAGGCAAAGCGGTCAATGCCACCTGCGGGGACGGAAAACCGCGTCTCCTCCATGCCAAGGGGGCCAAGGATTTCATCAACCAAAAACGCCTCTAGCGACTTGCCCGAAACGACCTCTATCACGCGGCCAAGCACGTCGATGCCCACGGAATATTCCCAACGGGTGCCGGGGTGAAACGCCAGCGGCAATGCGGCCACGCGGTCGGTCATCTCTGCCAGCGATCCCTGATCGGCGCGGAACAGGATGTCGGCCTCGTCCATCGCCTTCGCCGTGATGCCGGGGTTGAATGGATAGCTCAGCCCCGAGGTATGGGTCAGCAGCTGGTGCAGTGTCGGCGTCTGGCAGGGTTCGGCCTGATCCGCCGCGGTGGCACCGTCGATCAGGCAGCGCATATCCGCGAAAGCAGGGATGAAATCGGACACCGGCGCATCAAGGTGGAACAGCCCGCGTTCCGCCAACATCATGATGCCGACCGAGGTGACGGGCTTGGTCATCGAATAGATGCGGGCGATCGTGTCGCGTGTGAACGGCTGGCCGGTATCCGTGTCGCGCTGGCCCTTGGCATCAAAGTAGACCTCTTGCCCGCCCTGCGCCACCAGCACCGAACACCCGGCAAACCGTTTGCGGTCCACATAGGTCTGCATCCAGTCCCCGATGCGCCCCAGCTTATTTGTGTCGAACGCCAAAAAACTTTCCTCCCGAGCCGCGACCGCGCCTCAGGAGGATGAGGCCGCGGAACGCGACGATTTCAATAGATGATTTACTGGTAATGGTCCGGCTTAGGTCATCAGACCTCAAGCCATTCCTTGCGCACATCATCACGCTGGCGCAATTCAGCCGGCGTGCCCTCATAGACCACCTGACCATGCCCCATGACATAGACCCGATCCGCGATGTCCATCGCGATCGACAGTTTCTGTTCCACCAGTAGGGTAGAGATCCCGCGGTTGGCGATCTCTTTGAGCACCTCGGCGACCTTCTGTACCATCTGCGGGGACAGACCTTCGGTGGGTTCGTCGATCATGACCAGATCGGGGTCGCCCATCAGCGTGCGACACATGGTCAACATCTGCTGTTCCCCCCCCGACAGAACCGAGGCTTCGACGTCGGCGCGGCGGTCGAGGTTTTCGAACATGTCAAACATCGACTGCATTGACCAACGGCCCGCGCCATCCTTCTGCCCCGGCTTCAGACCCAGCGTCAGGTTCTGCCGCGTCGTGAGACCGGGAAAGATATCGCGGTTCTCGGGCACATAGCCGATCCCCATATTGGCGATCTGGAACGCTTTCTTGCCGCTGATCTCCTGCCCCTGAAACTTGACCGATCCTTTCGGTTCGACCTCGCCCATGATGGCCTTGCAAGTGGTGGACCGTCCCACCCCGTTGCGCCCCAGAAGCGCGACGATCTCGCCTTCTTTGACGTTCAGGTTCACCCCTTGAAGGATGTGGGACTTGCCGTAGAAGGCGTGCATATCCGTGACTTCGAGCATCATTAGTGTTCTGCCTCCAATGCGGCGCCCAGATAGGCTTCTTGTACGCGGGCGTCTGCACGCACCTCTTCGGGTTTTCCGGTGGCGATGATTTCGCCATAGACCAGCACCGAAATCCGGTCGGCGAGACCGAAGACCACGCTCATGTCATGTTCCACCATGATCAGCGTCTTGCCCGCGGTCACCTTGAGGATCAGGTCGGTGATATAGTCGGTTTCCGTGTTGCTCATCCCCGCCGTCGGTTCGTCCAGCATGATGACATCGGCACCGCCCGCGATGGTGATCCCGATTTCAAGCGCGCGCTGTTCGGCGTAAGACAGGGTGCCCGCGGGCAGGTTGCGCCGTTCCAGCAGGTTGATCTGGTCAAGGATGCGGTCCGCACCCTCGGTCAGTTCACGGGACCGGTTCACCAGATTCCAGAAGCTGTATTTATAGCCCTGCGACCACAAAAGCGCACAGCGCACGTTTTCAAACACGCTCATCGCCGGAAAGATGTTGGTGATCTGGAACTGTCTCTTATACACATC
>OJDK01000384.1_pt1 | contig 19824 bp, 21 predicted proteins | sample 1592791 | NCBI WGS metagenome assembly OJDK01 (sample SAMN05416878, study PRJEB24817) | seawater metagenome | isolation source: Sea water | place: Canada:Atlantic | collected 2013-11
GAGATCAGCCTCGGTCTCGTGGGCTCGGAGATGTGTATAAGAGACAGGATCTAGGGATTGGATACAAACTGTATGCTATGAACCTACCTTCACGGGTTTCAGCAAGTAAGAACGATGATACTAATAAGTTTCCTGCACTCGCACTAATCGCAACAGATGATATTAACGAGTATGTGAGTATTCGATTTGAGGTCGCAAAAGGCCTTGAAGATGCAAGCTCTGGGTATGATTTTTCAATTGATGCCCCCATCAACCCAATCAAAATTAAAGAAACTTATACAGCTGAATTAGATTACAGCCTTAGCGTTGCTGCAAAATTTAGTTTACTTACTAATTCACCAATTCGACCTTCGCTAGACAAAAAGGTTGCTCTATTACGTAGTTCCTCTGTCTTGCCCGCGCCAGCTTCGGCTAAAATAACACTTCGAAACTCATCATCCAGCTTGTCCCATCCTTTAGTATCCGAACGTCCATACGAATAATAAAAGTCTTCATTTTCGACACCTTTATCGTTCTTTGTAACAAGTGAAAATTGACGATTTAATGGGATGTACTCTTCGTTTTTCATACTTATCTTTCGGCCTAATTGTTGGGTCTATTAATCAGTAAGGAAAAACTGACATTATATTTCCTAATGATTGTTCAAACGTTTAAAATTTTTCATAACTACCTCATCATTAGGATCAACCTCCAAAGCTTTCTCATAATACTTCCTAGCTTCGTCATAACGCTTAGTAGCACCATACAACGATCCTAAATTGGCATAGCCATAAACCTTATTCGGATAATACTGAATCAATGCTTCAGAAACGTTAATCAACAAACGATCACCCTCTTCCGATTCCAATCGAAACAACATAGCAGTACGAGGTAACAAGCCTTGAATCATGAACTCTTCAGGATCACCTTCCATAGAACCGACTTTTCCCCACTGCCATTTATTATCGATTTCTTTAGAGGTTTTAAGCATGCTGATTAACTGGTCGGCCATAACAGAATGCTCACCGATATTTTGAGCAATAGAGACTATGCCGAAGTGGATATCGAGCTGATTTGGAAAGAACCTGAGATTATCTTGAGCAATACGAAGCGATTCAAGAATAGAGATTTCATCGAAGCTGACGACTTCACGAAGAAATCCTTTTGTATTGTTGCCATCTAGCGAGGTAAGTTCAAAATCACCTTTCTTCGCTACGCCTAAGCCCGTTGTATAGTGAGTACTGCGTGCTTTGTTAAAGCTGTAGTTAAGTAATAGAACGGTGTAATCAGGATCTGTGGTGGCGGTGGCTCTTTCTTCTGCTAGATAGGTTTCAACAACGTCGAATTTGTTTTGCTTAATATTGTCGATAAGAAATTTGAATTCGCTGTCTTCTAGCGAATGGGCTGTATAAGAACATAGCAGCGAAATACAGAATAGTGGCAGACTTAATAACAGATACTTCACGAAAAATCCTTTTCGTACGTGTCTTGCTTGTAAAGCAGACACTTATTGTGATCTGCTTATCATAACCGATATTTCTATCAATGTAATACCTTATCATTACTAATGGGTTTTCAATTGGAGCAATTCAACATTAGAAAACCTATTAAATGACACTAATCAAAGGCAGCGGTATTTTGTTTCTAACTTTAGCGCTAATATAGGTACTAAGGATATTAGTCATAACAATCAAGACATAGAGGGAACTATGAATACAAGCAACAGCGATATTTCACCTGAGTTATTTCACGAATCATTACACAAAGATATCAACAAGCCTATTCTAGACTATAGAAAAAAATGGGTCCAAGCCAAAAAGAGACATGTCAAAATACACTCTGGTGCCCATAGAGCTGATTGGTCAGAGGTTAATATTAATCTAAAGAATAAGACCATTGATATTTCTGTATATTTAAACTTTAAAAAAAATAGCCTTACTGAAACTGATTATAGAAAACTAAAAATTCTAGCAAGTGAAGGCATAGCACAATATTAGTCACGTAATATTAAACTTAGTAATTCTACATATATTGTTAAAGTTCAAGCACACCACAGGTCAATAAACGCTATTCCTGTAGACCTTTATATCGAAACAGATGAAGGCGAATATGGTCGGTCAATGAACCCTGCAATGCTTGGCATTGATGCTAGCTTCATCTACAACAAAGGAGCTTTTGGTGATTATCGTACGGATTTAGACTTTCGATTAGTATCAGCTCATGAATTTGGTCATTCTGTTTTAATGTATGCCGGCGGCCTTCCCTTATCTTGGGGCCATAAGGGCTCTACTAATCCACTAACACAATCTGTAAAAGGAACAACTCCTGGTTACCCTAAGAGTGGAAATATTGACCTAATGAAATATTATGATTGGGATAAAGGAAGAATTGATTTTTTAAGACGAGTAACTGATACAGTAGCTATGGAAATGGATGTCAAACGTTTGATCTGGGGAGCTGAAATTAAATGGAAAAAATAGTGAAACAGAACGCATTAGTACGATTTACTTTCTTAATTGCTATTTCATTACTGGTTACGGCGTGTTCTTCTGTTAAATTCGTGACAATCAACAACGACTCAGCAGAAAGTATTGATTTTCAAGGTGAGTTTATTACAGCTACGGATAAAGTTGATAATTTAGATTTTCAGCTAAAACCTGGAGCTTCTAATTCTTGGAGATATGAACTTAGTTCTTTTGATAGCGATGTACTGGATAAAGGACTTAACAAAATAACGTTATCGGTTTCAAGCGAGTGCTCAGTTACGCTCGACAGAAGCCAGATCGAAGAAATGGCAGAAAAAAATGGCATGTGGTTTATAACCATTGATGCAGAAGTAATCAGCTGTAAATAAGGTTATTTACAGCTCCTAATACACTAGCGGTTATTTAAAGCTTTTTCGGCAACTAGGTTTATGCAGGTTTCTTCATCTTGAGTAAAAACGTACTTACTATAACGTAGCCCTCTATGAGAAAGCGGCTCACATTCTTGATAGCCGTTATCGCTTATTACATTATCAATTAAAAAGTGAGCAGCGTGTGGCAGAACAAACATGACGACGATACTAATCAACGCTATTTTTATCACGAGCTTCTCAACACTAAAAGAAACCTTTCGTTGAAAGATCGCAGAATAAATGACTGCTACAGAAAACGAGAGTGCTCCAACTCCTGTTCCAAGCATATACATTGAACCTTTATCAAAGGTAATTATATTACTCATATTCATTAGGTCAGAGACTAAGTCATTTAGACTGCTACCAAACCACGCTAAACTCCCGACGGAAAATGACACAAAAAATACGACACTTAATATCCTAATATAAAAAGGCTGGACTACTTCGCCATTCATTTAATCAATATCCCTAGGGGTAAAATATATCTACTATTTCAATACCGCGGTAATAACACTTTGGCAGAAGAATACCTGCTGTATCCTTACCCGTATATCAGAACAAAGAACTAGTTATCTTTAAAATTAATTGACTGCCTATTCACACCCAACGAACCATCAATCGCCATTCCCAAATCCATTTGCTCCCCCTCACACTTAGTCACGGCTGTTTTTTCATCTATCGTGTGATAAATCTCATTAGTGATTGCACCTTTTCACTCACTGCTTCTCTCACTATCTAACTCACTGCCTATTGCGCTCGAGTCACAGCACGCACAGGTAAAGATCGCAGGGTTGGCGGCGATGATGTTTTTATCCTGCGGTGATCGATTAAACGGTGCTTTGCAAAACTTCTCGATTTTAGAAAAACATAAACGCTCAACAAAACGCTGGGGCTTGCCTGTTATTAAGTTATTACTTGCAGGATTGACGGATAGGAAGAACGAGCCTTTGTGCAATTCACGATGATGGTAGCGGCATAGTGTCACGAGGTTATCGAGTTTCGTTTCGCCACCATCAGCCCAGTGTTTTATATGATGGCCTTCTAAATAGCGGGTTTCGCAGCAGCCTGGAAATTGGCAACCGCCGTCGCGTATTGCTAAGGCGCGTGAAATGTCATGAGCTTCTGAAGACTAAAACTTCGACGTTCTGATAACACCGAAGCCTTTAGTTTCATAAAGTCATTACTGCTTAATAAGCCGCCGCCATCAACGCATCACACGCTTCATGCGGATTACCGGTCGCGTCATAACTTTTTACCCATTCGCCATAGTTGTGCACTACAGGAATATCTTCTGGATGAAAGCTCGGTTTAAAATAACGCAGTAGATTTGGGGTGAAAGATGAGAGAAGGCCTTTTCTTGGGCCATACAGCCATGGAAGGTTTTTGACAAACATTTTACGACGCTGCCACTTAGTAAAGCCATCGGCTTCTAACATCTGGTCGGCAAAATGAAACATGAAATGAGAAATAATCCATGTCGCACGCACCATCGCTTTGGCGCGAGTCCAGTAGCCAACCTTTGCGACGTCTTTCATTACATTGAAGGCGACCGATCTATGCTCCATTTCTTCAATAGCATGCCAAGCAAATAAGGCTCGCATTTTAGGGTGCATGCCTGTGGTGGTTTCTTTATTAGAAAAATACGTATCCGCCAATAATGCCGTAAAGTGTTCTGCTGCTGCCGTCACTGCAAGGTTGTATTCAGGCGACAATCTCTTTTCATCTTTTTTGATTTGATTTTTTTGCTCGGCCAACAAACGTTCCATTGGTATTCCTTGTCTTTCCAACAGGTTGTTGTATTTCGTATGCGCAATGCCGTGTTGGGCTTCTTGCACGGTAAATTCTTTTACTTCGTGAATCAGCTGCGGGTCGGTAATTTTGTCGCGAAAAGCACGCACACTTGAAATAAAGTAGCGTTCACCTTCTGGGAAGGTTGATTGCAAAGCATCGTGTATCCGTGTTTTAAACGGATCATTGGAATGCCAATATTTTGGAATATTTTCATCCAAGCCAAAATCAATATCTTTACGTGCTTCGATTTCTGGTTGAGTTGTTTTTGTCATTATTTTTTCTCCATTGCAGATAACAGTTCGTAATGTTCTGGATCACGCAGATCACTCATCTCACGATTTAATATCCAGTTGCGTAACTTCAGTGGTAACAAGGTTAGAAAGCGCAACAAAGACGATTGATGGCCAAAGACCATGCGCTGTTTACCGGTTTTAATGCCGTCGATCACGATACGTACTGCGGTTAATGGGCTGGTTTTCAAATACTTTTCTTCAAACTCAGCGCCATTTTTAGAGTCTTTCGCGATATTGGTTTTGATACCGCCGGGGTGTACTAAGTGAACCGAAATAGGCGTATCGGCCAGTTCAACCATGAGCGATTCGCTGAAGCCACGTACGGCAAATTTCGACGCGCAATAATCACTGGTGCCTGGGGTTCCGATTAAACCGAAGACGCTGGATACGTTGACCACTGCCCCTTCTTGATTACTCAGTAACTGCGGTAAAAACGCTTTGGTCATATTGACCACTGAGAAAAAATTCACATTCATCGTCAGCTGAAATTGGTCCATGTCTTGAGCCCAAACTGGCGCCCCGCCACCACCTATACCAGCGTTGTTAATAATCACATGGGCATTGCCAAGTTTATTTTTTACTGTTTCAGCAAAGGCCTGAACATCCTCTTGCGAGGCGATATTCATCACTTCACAGCAGGTGTATTTATCGGTAATTTTTTGCACCATCGCATGAGTTTCAGCCAAGGCTTTTTCATTAACATCCGTCATCGCAACTAAGGCGCCAAGACGGGCAAACTCTAATGCATACTCTCGACCCATGCCCGAGGCTGCGCCAGTGACGACAACCACTTTGTTATTAAATTGCTTCATATTTCAGCCTCCGTTTTTGCGTGCGTCTTCTGATTAGAAGCTGACTCTTTTTTTGCTTCGCTAGACTTTAGCGGGGCTTTTGCACGGGCATAAAACTTTAAGCAATCATCGGTGACTGAACCAAAACGCAAGTTTTGCGCATCGACTTTATAATCCATCGCGACATCCCAAGGGGCACTCATGCCTCGGCGAGGTAAGTTATCAATGGCTCGCTGAACATAACCGGCACCAAAATCTAATAGTGGGCGGGTTGGCATATTCGGGTTTGGCAATTCTGGCTGACAGATCTGCTTATCTTGCTCTGTCATGTGCTGCATAATACGGCACAGGTGTTCGCAGATCAGACCCACTTTTAATGTCCAAGAAGAGTTTGTATAACCAATCGCGTAAGCAAAGTTCGGTACACCACTGAGCATTAAACTTTTATAAGCAACAGACTTGGGATAATCAATCGGTACGCCGTCGACGCTATAATCAATACCACCAAACAGCTGCACGTTTAGCCCTGTTGCAGTGATTACAATATCTGCATCGAGTTGCTGGCCTGATTTCAGCTTTATTCCTTTTTCAGTGAAAGTATCGATATGATCGGTAACGATGGAGGCATCACCTTTACTAATCGATTCAAAGAAATCACCGTCTGTGACTGCACACAAACGCTGATCCCAAGGATTGTACGGTGGGTTAAAGTGCGTATCGACTGGATAGTCTTTTGGTAATAGTTTTTTATTGCCAAGGCGAATTAATTTGCGCGCGGCATTTGGAAAACGCTGGCAAAAACGCCACCACCAACGAGTCAGATTTATATTTTTACTGCGCACCATTTTGTACGCTAGTTTTTCAGGGAAGATTTTTTTTATCACATTGGCAATCGGGTCTTCTGTTGGCAAGCTCACCACATACGTTGGGGTGCGCTGTAACATGGTGACATGCTCTGCTTTATCTGCCATTGCTGGCACCAAGGTCACTGCCGTTGCGCCACTGCCGATGACCACAACTTTTTTATCTTGATAGTCTAGATCTTCAGGCCAAGTCTGCGGATGAACAATCTGACCTTTAAAGTTTTCACGGCCGCTGAAATTTGGAGTAAAGCCTTCTTCATAACGATAATAACCCGCTGCTGAGAATAACCAGCCTGCTGTCATGACTTCGGTTTTTCCTGTGGCTGTATCGGTAAACTCTACTCGCCAATGCGCATCTTCACTCGACCAGTTAGCACTAACGACTCGGCTATTAAAGCGGATTTTTTTCTGCAGCTCGTTTTCGTCTACGGCCTCACGCAGGTAATCCATAATGCTGCCCGCATCGGCAATTGCCTTTGGACTTTTCCAAGGCTTAAATTCATAACCAAAGGTATATAAATCGGAATCAGAGCGAATGCCTGGATAACGGAACAAATCCCAAGTGCCACCAATATCACCCCGAGATTCTAAAATGGTAAAGCGCTTGTTTGGCTGATCACGTTGTAAATAGTAAGCCAGACCAATACCGGAAATACCGGCACCAATAATCAATACATCTGTATCTGGGTTAGATCCCTTGGAGTGAGCATTCATAGCTTGCCTTTATTTTTAATGTTATTCGACAAGATTCATCTTATGTACCTAATTATCAGTACGCAATGTAAAAAATAGCCATTACGCAATATACTAACTACCGCTCAGTAACGACTATTTTGTGCACATTGCATAATTAATAGGGATTTTTAGCGTGTTCGATACCGCCATCTATACATCAGCACTGTCCTAATATTGCTCATAGAAAGTCATTAGATTTATGAGTACAGGTTAGGTAAACTAAACTGAGCTATTACTCTAATAATCTTAACAAAACGAATTCACTTATGACTCCATCAGAAAGACTTCAGGCTACCTACCAAACGCAATACAAGGCCTCGCGTCAGCATGCTTATCCCAGCATCAACGAACGCAAAGACAACCTAGAAAAGCTGGCTCAAATAATAGAAAGCAATGCCGATCGCATCTGTGCTGCGATTGATAAAGATTATGGCGGCCGCTCTACCAATGAAACCATGCTATTGGAAATCACCCCGTTATTAGGTTCAGTCACCTACGCCAAAAAACGCATCAGCAAGTGGGCTAAGCCAAGAAGCCGTCACGTTGGCTTAGCGTTTAAAGGCGCAAGCAACAAACTGATCCCACAGCCTAAAGGCGTTGTCGGTGTCGTTACTCCATGGAACTATCCATTATTTCTAGCACTTAGCCCATGTGTTAGCGCCCTAGCCGCCGGTAACCGCTGCATCGTTAAGATGGCCGCTAACTCTCAAAACTTGTGCCGTCTGCTTGATGAACTGGTATCGGCGGTATTTGACGAATCTGTATTGGCTGTTATTCCAGCCACCTCGGCGCGTGAATTCTCTTCCATGCCTTGGGACCACATGGTGTTCACCGGTTCTGCCGCAACGGGCAAAATCGTGATGGAAGCCGCGTCTAAAAACCTAACACCTGTGACGCTAGAACTGGGCGGTAAGTCTCCGACCATCGTCGCCCCTGACTACGACATTCGCACCGCCGCCGAACGCATGACCTTTCCTAAATTCTTAAACGCGGGTCAAACCTGTGTTGCCCCTGATTACATATTTCTACCAGAAGGCAAGGTTGAAGAGTTTGTTAAGCACGCAAAAGAAATCGTGGGTAGCCGTTATGACAGCGTCAACAACTCAGATTTAACCGCAATCATCGACCAAGCCGCGTTCACCCGCTTGCAAGCCACCCTAGAAGACGCCAAAGAAAAAGGCGCCGAGGTTATCAACTTATTACAAGGTGATGCCTTAAACGTTGCCGACAAAAAAGTCGCGCCGCATATCATTGTGAATCCAAGCGATGACATGATCGTAATGCAAGACGAAATCTTCGGCCCATTACTACCGATTAAAACGTATAAATCATTGGATGAAGTAGTTCAGTACATCAACGAACGCGATCGCCCTCTTGGCTTGTACATGTTCACTAACGACAAGAAAACTCAAGACGATTTATTCTACAAAACATTGTCTGGCGGCGTATGCATCAACGACTGCATGTTCCACGTTGCTCAGCACGATATGCCATTTGGCGGTATTGGTAATAGCGGCATGGGCCATTACCACGGTGAAGAAGGCTTTAAAGAGTTTTCGAAACTGCGCCCTGTATTTAAGCAGTCTGCACTGACTTCAAAAATAATTCTGATGTTGTCGCCTCCCTACGGCGGACTGTTCAAGAATGTTGTTAATTTGATGCTGAAATTTAGATTGTAGTTGTTAATCTAGTATTAATTTAATAAAACCGTTCTGCTGGAATTTAGCAGGACGGTTTATTATTCTAGCCATATTAAAGTGCTTAGTTAAAGTGCTTAGTTAAAGTGCTTAGCTAAAGTCATTAACTAAGCTGCCGATAACGTATGTGAACTTACTAGTGTGCACATCGCTATGGGATCCATATATGGATATACCTAAATTTTCCAGTTATTCACGCCTTCAGGCTTCTGCAAGCCAGTCTCCAGATGCTTTTGTAGCTAAACAGCGAACCAGTACGGCACAGGCCAATCAAGGGGTACAATTAACGCTGTCACAAACCGCGTCACTTAGCGAGTTGTATCAGCCTAAACCTACCTATGTTCAACACTCGGTATCCAACACCACACAAAATAGCGAGCAAACCCAGCGATTTACCCATCAACTTAATAATGAAAATTCTGACAACCGCTTCAAAGGCTTAGGCACTCGATTTAATGAGCTATTGGATAAGCCAAATGAGCCTTATCAGCAAGTATTACGTCGCTACAGCTACCAATCGGATAGTGCTAGCGCAGGTAAGGTAGATTTCAGTGCGTTTGAGGTATCTTCTAAAACTAAAACCCAAGCTTTCAATCTAGCGCTAAAAACTAAAAGCGGCGCGACCATTCAATTTTCTATTGAAAGTTTTAATGGCCACGGGAAAAATCCAGATACCTTGGTTTATGAGTTTGAAGATTTTAGTGTTCATAAAGTAGGCCAGGGTGCCAGCTTTCGCAGTACAGAAATCAGCTTTGAAGTGGAAGGCGATTTAACCAAGGCAGAAATTAAGCAATTAAAAGAGTTCAGTGAAAACTTAGAGGCATTTTCTAACGCGCTGTTTAATGATGCAAACCCTAGCTTGAAAGCCCTCGATCTCGCGTCTTTTGATGTTATTAGCGAACTGAGCTTGAATAGCATGGGCGGCACCAGCAAGCCATTAACACTGGAATATGAAAATAGTGACGAAGAACGTTTTATTGAAGTTAATTACGATGGCAATAAAGCGCAAATCGATCTCACTAAGCTGGGACAAAGAGTATATAGCGAACAAAGCAAAGAGCAGGTGATGGAACACTATTTGGGCATTTTAAGAGACAGTGCTGAGAAAGCTCAGGCAGACGATATTCAGGCACTATTGATGCTTGATGTCTTCGCTGCTGGCTTTGACATGAGCGACAGTGAAGTAGCCCGAGCGAAAGAGTTGGAGCAAGATCGCGCTACCGAATTAGCGGGTCACGATGCCTTTGATGCAGAAAAAAGCAAAGACGCTCTGCTGCCAATTCCTGATTTTAGCTTTCACTTCATTAGCCATAAAGAACGATTTAATATTGCCGAGAAACCTGAGGAATATTCCGGTTTTTCTTTAGAGCTATCGGTACATACTAAACAAGAAACTGAAGGGCCGACTACCTCTACTACCCAGCAACAAGATTTTAAACTGGAAGGGGCTTATTACGAAGCGCTTGGATTATTAGAAGAGCCCGACTTCGCAACCCAAACCTACCGTTATAACGAGTTTAAGTATGACGTTTCCAATACCGTCACCACTGCGACGGGGAATCAGCAATTGCTCTCTGCCTCATTAGAAAAAACCAATGACAATTTTGATTCAAAAAAAGCCTACTATAAAGGCGAGTTAATCGAAGACAAAAAAGAGGAGTCCGGGCCTGAAGCTAGGCTGCTCGACTTCACGGAACGCTTAGGCTTAGAAGCCGAGTTGACGCAAAAACAAATTTTAGAAGATGTTCTGATCGACCCTTTTGAGGATCAGTAGCTTGAAGTTGCCGTATTCAATCATTCCTCGGCGCGGTTGTCGGCGTTTATGGTGTCTTTATTTTTAATGCTTCACTGATTTTATGCACAAAAGGTGCAACGAATATCACCGATAAAAAAGCGATCGGGAATGCGAGGCTAAAGCCTTTTCCCCAATTCATTAAGAATTGTGGATGAAAGCCCTGGTGAATGGCGGTTAATACAAATGACATAATCGCAGTCATGAACGCTGCCATAAAAAACGGAAAGTAAAAACGCTCTAATTTTCTCATGCTTCCTCTACCCTCGAATGCCCATCAACTTATCCACAGAGTATCACTATCTTGTCAACCCTATATGACAAGATAGTAGTTGCTTGCCAATAGCTTGTCAACTAACATTGACACTATGAATATACCCGACCTATCTCAAAATCTAAAAACCTTACTTTTCAAACGCTTTGAATGGTATGAGCAAACACTGCTCGCGTCGCTTGAAGCGCAAGGTGATGTCAGTTTAACCATGGCTCAATCACGTGCACTAGCGGTACTAAATGGTCAAAGCAGTAGTATTTCTGAGCTAGCACGTAGCTTGAACATTTCTCGTCAGGCCGCTCATAAAACGGTGAGCCGCTTGGTCGAGTTAGATTGGATCAAGCTCGAAGATGGCGATAAAGGCAATGAGAAGGTCATTAATTTTACTGAGCACGGCCAGCAAATGCGGGCCACAATCAAAGAGCACATGATTAAAATAGAAAAGGATATTGCCGCCAATATTGGGCAACAAGAATACAATAGTCTAGTGCGTATTCTTACGACCGATTGGCAGTAGTTTTTACTATCCTAAATACCAAGGCTCAGAGCCTTTCCCCTTAATAAGTGAATAGAGTATGATTTGGCTATTCACTTATTAAGGATATGTTGCATGAGCCAGCAAGGACAGTTTTCTCTTCTCACGAAACGACGGTTTCTCCCCTATTTTCTAACCCAAGCCTTAGGCGCGTTTAACGATAATTTGTATAAAAACGCGTTGTTATTATTAATTGCGTTTGGTGGAATTAGTGCAAAAAGTGATTCGGCCTTACTTACCAATTTGGCCGCAGGCTTATTCATTTTACCGTTCTTTTTATTCTCTCCTATCGCGGGACAAATTGCTGATAAGTTCGAGAAATCAAAACTGATTAAATGGGTAAAAGGGCTTGAAGTCATCATCATGGGCTTAGCCGCTGCGGCGATTGTGATGGGTAATGTCTGGATGATGATGTTATTGCTATTTTTAATGGGGCTGCAGTCTTCTCTTTTTGGCCCGGTTAAATTTGCGCTATTACCGCAGCAGCTCGATGACGACGAACTGGTCGGTGGTAATGCCTTGGTTGAAATGGGGACTTTTATCGCCATTTTAGTTGGTACGATTACCGCGGGTATCTTCTTTGATTTTGAACAAGGACTGTATTGGATTGCTGGCGGCATTGTTGTTTTCGCTCTGTTGGGTTTTTTCTCTAGTCAGTATATTCCTAACGCGAGCGCCAACGATCCTGAATTAAAAATCAACTGGAACCCCTTTTCTGAAATGGTGCATACCATTCGACAGGCAAGAGAGAATCGTTCAGTCTATTTATCTATTATGGCAATCAGTTGGTTTTGGTTTATTGGTGCCAGCTATCTTACGCAGTTCCCAAATTTTGCTCGTGATTTTTTAGGTGGCTCGACACAAGTTGTAACCCTGCTATTAACCTTATTCTCCCTTGGTGTGGCGTTAGGTTCTTTGTTATGTGAAAAGCTGTCGGGGCATAAAATTGAGCTAGGGATTGTGCCTATTGGCTCGCTGGGTATGAGTATTTTTGGTATTGATCTCTATTTTTCGGTGGCCGGTATTCAGGTTATGGAAGATATGTCGGCGATGGCTTTTATTCAGCAGCCAGAGAATTTTCGTTTGATGTTTGATATCGCAATGGTCAGTGCATTTGGTGGTTTGTTTGTGGTGCCTCTGCAGGCCCTAATTCAGCACCGAAGCGATGAGAAAAATCGTGCTCAGATTATTGCGGCCAATAACATGTTTAATGCTATTTTCATGGTGGCCAGTGCGGGAATCGGGATTTTGGCCTTAGTAGTGATTGAGCTTACGATTCCTGAGTACTTTTTGGTATTGGCGATCATGAACATCGTTGTGGCCATTTATGTGTACTCTCGCGTCCCTGAGTTTGTCTTGCGCTTCTTTATTTGGATGCTGGGTCATACGCTGTACCGCGTGCAAGATAAAGGTTTAGAAAACATACCCGATACCGGAGCGGCTGTTTTGGTCTGTAACCACGTCAGTTTTGTTGATGCGATGTTGATTGCCGGAACGTGCCACCGCCCTGTTCGTTTTGTGATGGATAGAAGTATTGCTGAAATGAAAGGCCTAAGAACCTTCTTTAAAATTGCTAAAACCATTCCTATTTGTTCGCCTAAGGCGAATATTGAGGTGTATGAAAACGCTTTTAAACGCATTAAAGAAGAACTGGATAGTGGCGAGATTATTTGTATTTTTCCGGAAGGAAAGTTAACCACCGATGGTGAGGTCGATACGTTTAAATCGGGCATTGAACGCATTATAAAAGAAACCCCTGTGCAGGTTGTACCAATGGCTCTTGGCGGTATGTGGGGCAGTATTTTTAGCCATAAAGATGGTCATGCGCTTACCAAGCGCCCTCGTCGTTTTTGGTCAAAAGTAACTCTGACCGTCAGCCCAGCCCAATCTGCTGCCAATGTGTCTGCTGCCTCTTTAGAACATGATGTAAAAACCTTATTAGGCGACGCATTATGATAAAGACACCTTCATGCTAAACACCTCTTGGTTATCAATGGCCCTACTGATTTTAGTAACGGCCATTGCCCCTACGCTGTGGGGGACGACTTATATTGTGACGACTGAGCTGTTACCCCCTGATCGCCCCTTTATCGCTGCTTGCTTACGTTTATTGCCCGCGGGGATCATATTGCTGCTTATTAGCCGCCACATACCACTGCGCAGCGAATGGCCACGTATTATCATTCTTGCGATTTTAAACTTTGCTATTTTTCATGTTTTATTATTTACAGCGGCTTACCGACTACCAGGGGGGCTAGCAGCGGTTGTCGGTGCTATTCAACCTTTATTGATGATGTTTTTAATATGGTTTGTTGATGGCCGAAAGCCTGCTCATATTGCATTAATAGCCAGTATCTTCGGTGTTCTAGGCATGGCGGTATTATTGCTTTCGCCTAATTCAACATGGGATTTTATCGGTATTATGGCCGCCGCGACAGGCGCTGTCCTTATGACATGCGGGATCTTTTTAGCCCGACGATGGCGCACGGATATGCCGCTATTAGCGTTTACTGGCTGGCAGTTATTTATTGCCGGTATCTTACTCGTGCCTTTAGCATGGTTTATTGATCCACCACTGTCGCAGTTGACGTCAAATCATATTCTTGGCTACGGTTATCTTTCTATAGTGGGTACAGCTTTGGCTTATACTTTATGGTTTAACGGTATTGCGAGAATATCGCCGGTGGCGATTTCGTCACTTGGGTTATTAAGCCCTATTTCAGCGGTTATTATTGGCTGGGTGGTTTTAAGCGAGAGTATCACTGGCATAGCCTTAATTGGCTTGATTGCAGTGCTGCTAAGTGTTCTGACGGTTCAGTGGGTAATGGCACCCAAGACGAATGGTTAGTCTGATACGAGAGAACCCAATAAAATAGGCTCAATCGCCTCTTTTATTGGGTTCTTATAGCTGATTTGGCAATTAGCTACTTTTTAGAGTTTGCTTTAGTGTCAGCTTGCTTTGCTGCCTTAGGCTCAGCTTGCTTAGTCGCTTTAGGCTCAGCTTTCTTCTCAGTCTTCTTCTCAGCTTTAGGCTCAGCTTGCTTAGCGGCTTTAGCTTTAGCTTGTTTAGCGGCTTCAGCTTGCTTGGCGGCCTTAGCTTCTGCTTCAGCATTGCGCTTTTCAATCAACTTAGCGATGGTCGCTGTTAACTGATCTACCGTCGTATTTAATTGATTCAGTTTTTCTTCATCTGATACATCTGAACACATTCCAAGCAGTTTTTTACTTTTAGCTTGGATTGCATCTTTTTTATCATTAATTTTGCTTTGAATTTCATCTTTTTTATCATTAATCTTACTTTGAATAACTTCGCCGCGGCTCTGTAATTCATCATATAGATTATTAGATTTTTCTTGAGCAGCATCAATTGACTTAACCAGCGCGTCTTTACTGCTGTCTATAGAGCCTAAGCCAGCTAACCAAGTATTGCGTGCGATATGCTCTAAGTTGTCTTTCGTTGACATAATAAATTCTCTTTTAAAAATGAACGGTTACTAAATGCCGATTTATATAGGTTATATGGGCACCAGCGCTATAAGTATTGATTATGAAAGCTTTTTGAGGACTTCTGTTAACTCATCAACTTTTTGTGTTAGCTCAGAGATTTTTGCCTCGGTGCTTGTAGTATCAAGCCCTAGTTGCTTGCGTACCTCTGCAACGCGCTTATCAACAGCTGTTTTTTCTTGAGCGTCTTCGGCAACACTTTTCTCAGAATCAGCTGTAAACTCTTCGCCTTTAGAAACGAATGCTTTAAACAAGCGAGCTCTTTCACTATTAATCTTTTGGAATTGACCTTCTACTTCTTCAAAAGCCATCACATAAAAACCAATACCTGCCAACCAAGCTCTACGTACTAATCCGTCAGTCTTTTCTGCTGTGCTGGTTACGTTCTCTAAATTAGCCATGCTTTGCCCAATAATATTGAATAAGTTTATCGAAGTTCTTTATATGATCTAAATATAACCAATACAATTAGAAAGGGCATACTAAAAAGGCGAAAGAGTCCCTTAATTAGCCTTAACGCTATAATTCAGTTCTTTGTGTGCTAGAGAGCCTTAAGAAAGAAACATTAAGAAAGAAACCCTAAGAGTTAAAGAAGAAGGCCGATATTACTGGCTTTTTTCTGGGGTGGGCATTAATCTATTTTTAAGGTAAGTCGCTAGCGGTTCAATAAGGCCTGTATTACCCTATGTGACAGGACGTTAAACTGCATGAGCTGCCGCTAAGTAACGGCAATAATAAGATTGGAACTTCTCATATTGAAAACTGCAGAAAAAATACTATTGATCAGCCTAGATTTATTTAATAGTCAGGGTGAGCGTCATACCACCAGTGTCGATATCGCAAACGAATTAGATATAAGCCCTGGCAATCTCTATTATCACTACAAAGGCAAAGATGACATCATCAACGCCTTGGTCGACAGCTACATCAGCAAGATAAATGATGTTCCTCAGTCTACTGAGAATCATGAAGATTTTTATAAGTACCTGTTCTATTGCTTAGAAACCATGCACTTATTTAGGTTTCTTTTTCAAAACATTGCTGAAATTTCGAACCAATACCCTGCGATTACTAGCAAGTTACAAAGATTGGCAAAGTTTCAAAGACAGCATTTACGAAATTCATTATCAGAGCTGCAAAATAAGGGCATCCTTAAAGGTAGTTCAACGGATATTGACCTCTTACTCGACATTATCAGTTTAACGTTATTTCAAAGCCTTAATTATTATCAAATGCAGGGGGATTCATTAAGTAACCCCGACATTGTATATCGCACACTAATGACGATCTATTTTAGCTTGCAGCCTTATTACCAAGCGACTTCTGATACCGCTGAAATAAAAATGGCTATTTTAAATAAAACATTAATCAAGAAAACCTAAAGGTCAGTCCTTCGTTTTCTACAATAATATCTTTACCATATTGGATGAATAGCTTTTCGTCCGGTATGGTATCTTCTAGCGTATATTCTAAATCACCATTCGTTAAACTTTCTATTAAGTTACCTTCAATTTCTGCTCGGTGTAAATCAAGTATTTTATGACTCTTTTTATTGATAAAGTTGGCGATATATCCCTTCATATCAGTCACATTTCCAATAAATGACAATGCTGTTCCCATCGTCAAATTATACATCTGACCTACAATATTATTACTCAACTTGGCAATAATTTTTCGGGCATTTTGCGCTACGACTAAATTATCGTTCGCTAAGTTTATTTGCCCAATTTCTACATTAGTAGCACGTATTGCCGATTTTTCTTTTAAGAATATGGGCTGACCAAAAATTTCAATATGAATATTTGAGCTATATAAGTGCTCTCCCATGCACCGAATATCCAATGTTCCTTTTAAATTTGCAATCAGTAATCCATTTTTATACTCAGCCAATTCCACACTAGAAATTATTACAAATCCATGACCATTGGGCACTGAGAATTTGATGTCAAAAGGAAGGTATACTTGAACATCTTCAGTTAACTCAGCGAGTGAAAAAGTCACCTGTTTGATGATTTTTAATTTTATCAGTTTCGGTATAAACCATTGCTGTATTTTTTCTACAATCGACATAAGTACTGGAACCTAATTTAAATAGAAAATCTACCGTAAGTTTATATAAGGGTTATTTTAACAAGAGAGGCATAAAAAAAGCGAACCTCATATGAGATTCGCTTTATGACTGCCGATCATCGATCAGACAGTGGTAGCTTAGAAGCTACACTTTTATAAAATCAAACTGAAATTAAGATAGCTTAGCAATCGCCGCTGTCAATTCTTCAATTTTAGCGCTTAATTCTTCAAGTTTAACTTCTTCGTCAGTCTTACCAAAGCCAAGCTTAGAACGAACTGTTTCGATGCGAGCTTCAACTTCAGTTTTCGCTAGCACGTCATCTTTAACTTGCTTAACTTTGTCTTTACCTTCAGTTTCAAGCTTCTCGCCTTTAACAACTAGATCATCAAACAATTTGTTTGATTCAGTTGAAAGTGATTCGATGCGGCCTTTTACTTCTTCATAGCCTTTACCGTAAGCACCTAAACCTGCTAACCAAATTTTACGTGCCATTTCTTCTGCAGAATTAGCGGTTTCTTTAATTTTATCAAGATTTGAAGTAACAACGGCTTTAGCTTCGTCAGTTTTAGTTGCAACGACTTCTTTAGTATTTTCGATTTTGCTCATAGTATTTACTCCGTAAATATTTAAATTATGTGGTATTGCTTTGATAAACTGTATATTACGGAGTTAAATTAGAAACTGCATACTAATTACACTAATCATCAGATATTTAAGCCATTCCTATATTATTCTGGGCTATCAACCTCTGGTAGCGGGTTTTCAGTGGGGCTGCTGGCTGAAAATAATGCATTCATCATCGCTCTTTCTCTATTAATAACAGGATTAATAAAGTCATTTACGTCACCGACTTTTTTAAAGGAATTAAACCCATTCTCTAAGAATGCATGTAAAATCTCTACTCCTGCCATTTTTGCAGGCTTTCTGGAAAGCCTTAAGATAAGTGATATCCCTGGAGTTTTTACTACTTTTGGTAGATCAAAGCTCAGGTTTTCAAGTAATAGAATTTGCTCTTCCCGCTTAGACTGACTACCCGATTGACGATAGCACTCAAAATAGCTGTTGCGGTCTATCACCTCACCTCCCATTTTTTGGGCTAAGGCCAAGTCCAATTCCAGAGACAACGAATTAAGCCTAATAGCGGTTTGTAAAGATTCCAAACCTTTTTCAGGAATAACTTTTGCCATTTTAGGAACAGCACGCGTTAGTTCAACATCTCGCTCACTAAAGTCTTTTGGACCATAGATTTCGTCAGCAAAAAATTGCATCGGAGGCCTAAACCGTTTGGAGTTCCATAAATCATCATGGGTCGCCAACAAACGATTTGTTTGCCACGTTTGTAACTTACGAATAGTGTCAGTTAAACCTTGTTGTTCAATCAGCAAGTTCATTTGCTCTATTTCTTGCAAGCTTTTTAGGATTTGATCTAGCGCGTTAGACATAGGTAATATAAAAACTCTTCCGTTAGCTTTTGTAGGACTTATTAACTAAGTCCATAACTCTTTTAGGTTACTCAAATAAGTATCGACCATTCCCGTAAATTCAAGCTTCACGATAGGGCTAGTAACCAGTTTCAATAATCGAGGAAAAGGAAATGTAAGTTCGGCTTGGGTTGTAAATGATATATCCGTACCGGTTTCGACTGCTGTTAATTCCCATTGTCCAGATACGATACCATTACCCACTCCTTTGACCGGCGTCCAAACAATCGTTTTTGCATCACTGTCAACTGCATATTGGCAGGCATAGATGGTTTTAACAGTATAGCCTCCTGAGCTTATCTCCTCCATTTCCCAGCGAAACGCATTATCTCCAAGGTCAGTCAATTCCTGTACGTTAGGAAAATGTGAAACGGCGGTATTTACGTCAGATAGAAGAGTGAAAACGGTGTCAATATCTGCGTTAACGGTAAGTTTACGATTTACTTCAACAGTGACTTTAACGGTCATGATTGTTCCTTATTATTGTGCCAAAAAGCAGTGTGAATTGAGCGGGTTGCTCATGAAAATTTACATGTAATTTCACAAAATTGGCTTTACTTGTCTGAGTTAATATAAACAGTGGGCATACGACTAGCAAGTAAATATTACAATAATAGTGGATTACGGATAGGTGGAGTGAATATTAGATTTATACAGGGTGGAGTATTATTTTAAGCATAAAAAAAGAGAGCTAAAGAGCTCTCTTTTTTTATCAAACCAGTACTATCACTAACATTAAGAAAGTTTAGTTATAGCAGCTGTCAATTCTTCAATCTTTGCGCTCAACTCTTCAAGCTTAGCTTCGTTATCAGTCTTGCCAAAGCCTAACTTAGAACGAACAGTTTCAATGCGAGATTCAACTTCAGTTTTAGCTAGCACGTCATCTTTAACTTGCTTAACCTTATCTTTGCCTTCAGTTTCAAGCTTCTCGCCTTTAACAACTAGCTCATCAAACAATTTGTTTGAATCAGTTGAAAGTGTTTCGATACGGCCTTTTACTTCTTCGTAGCCTTTACCGTATGCACCTAAACCTGCTAACCAGATTTTGCGAGCCATTTCTTCTGCAGAATTAGCTGTTTCTTTAATTTTATCTAAACCAGTAGTCGCTACTTCTGCTGTCTC
>OJDK01000393.1_pt1 | contig 19589 bp, 17 predicted proteins | sample 1592791 | NCBI WGS metagenome assembly OJDK01 (sample SAMN05416878, study PRJEB24817) | seawater metagenome | isolation source: Sea water | place: Canada:Atlantic | collected 2013-11
GCCTCGGTCTCGTGGGCTCGGAGATGTGTATAAGAGACAGGTAGTCTGTCATTTCAGCCAAAACCTCTCTAAATTCGCTAAAATCCTCTTTGTATAAGTAGATTTTGTGCTTTTTGTAGTGGTAAGACCCATCATCATTGGTAAACTTTTTACTTTCAGTAATTGTTAAATAATAGTCTCCTGCTTTTGTTGCTCTAACATCGAAGAAATATGTGCGTCTTCCTGCACGAACTACTTTAGAGTAAATTTCTTCTTTGTCCATCGTTCCATAGTCACTCATAACTCAATCTTTATTTTTATAATTGAAACCCAAAAATCTAAAAAAAAAGTAAACAAACAAACAAATTAATGCAATTCTTTTTCTGAGAGTTGCTTTACATAGAGTTCTTTGTAATAACCATCTGTGTTGATTAATGTTTCGTGGTTTCCAGTTTGAATTACCTTACCGTCATCTAATACAATTATCTTATCGGCATTTTTAGCTGAAGATATTCTATGACTTACGATTATGGTTGTTTTGTCTTTAGTTAGTTTTACTAGGTTTTTTAGTATTTTTTCTTCGGTTTCAGTATCTACGGCAGATAGGCAATCATCAAATAAAAGAATTTCCGGCGTTTTTATAATTGCTCTTGCTATGGATAAGCGTTGTTTTTGTCCACCAGATAATGTAAGACCACGTTCTCCCAAAATGGTATCATAGCCATTTTTAAAGTCAACGATATTTTTATGGACTCTGGCATTTTTTGCAGCTTCAATTACTTCCTCTTCAGTGGCATCTTCTTTTCCGAATTTAATATTGTTCTTTATAGTATCTGAAAATAGAAATGCATCTTGAGGCACATAGCCAATACTCTCACGAAGACTATAAAGGTTGAGGTTTGAAATTTCAGTTTTATCCACTAAAATAGAACCATTGTTAATATCGTAAAGTCGTCCTAATAGATCGAGTATGGTAGATTTTCCTGAACCTGTTTTTCCTAAAATGGCTAACGTTTCACCAGAATTTAGTTTAAAACTGACATCTTTTAAAGCCTCAATATTGGTATCAGGATAGATGAAGGATACATTTTTAAATTCAATATTACCTTTAATAGGTGTAAGTTCCTCAGCTTTGTTTTTTATCTCTGGTGCAGTATCTAAAAATTCATTGATACGTTTTTGGGATGCTTCAGCTTGTTGTATTAAAGATGTTACCCAACCTACAGTTGCAACTGGCCATGTTAACATATTTACATAGATTATAAACTCTGCAATGGTACCAATATTTTCAATCTCACCATTAATATATTGCATACCTCCAACATAGATTACTATAATATTGCTAATGCCAATAAGTAAAATCATTAACGGGAAAAACAGGGCTTGTACTTTGGTTAAGTTGATTTGTTTTTGTCTGTTTTTAGCTGATAGCGAATCAAATTCTGTATTTGTTCTCGATTCTATGCCATAAGATTTAATTACCGAAATACCACTAAATGTTTCCTGCGAGTATGTTGAAAGTGTTGATAATGACTGTTGTACTATTGTACTGCGTTTATTTATCAATCGACTTAACTTATAAATTGTGAAAGATAGTATGGGAAGCGGTAAAAGTGTATATAATGTTAATTTAGGTGCTGTGCTTATCATGTAAATCAGAGCCACTACAAATAAGGTGATGGTATTCATGGTGTACATAATAGCTGGACCTACGTACATGCGCACTTTACCAACATCTTCACTAATTCGGTTCATTAAGTCACCTGTTCTGTTGGACTTATAGAAATTTAATGATAATATTTGATAGTGCTGATAGATTTCATTTTTAAGATCATACTCAATATAACGAGATACATTTATAATGGTCTGTCGCATTAAAAAAGTAAAAATACCAGCTACAATTGCAGCGCCAATTATTAAAAGGACATTAATTAATAATTCACTCTCAAAAACTTCTTGTGAAATTTTTCCTTCAAAACGATCAGAAACGACATTGATTGACGCACCAATTAATCGAGGAGTAAATAATGCGAAAATTTTTGCTATTATAGTGATTATGATACCAATAATTAAACGGTATCTGTACTTGTAAAAATATTTATTGAGATGTTTTAGTGCTTTCATATTGTATTTGGTAGGTCAAAAGTATTACGATAATCCTATTTTATGGTTAATGTTTTGCTAATCCTCTAATTATAGTATATTTTTGTCCGCTGTTTTTAGATTATCTTCAAACAGCCTTAAATCTAAATTATATGGTTTCAGAAATAATTTCTTCAAAAGAACTTAAAAAAATAGATCCAGTTTTCGGTCAGCATTCATTTGATGACCACGAGCAAATTGTTTTTTGCAACGACAAAGATACTGGTTTAAAAGCTATAATTGGTATTCATAATACGGTTTTAGGTCCTGCTTTGGGAGGCACCAGAATGTGGAATTATAAAAATGAGTGGGAAGCACTCAACGACGTTTTACGTCTATCTCGCGGAATGACCTTTAAATCTGCTATAACGGGATTAAATCTTGGTGGTGGAAAAGCGGTAATTATTGGTGATGCAAAAACGCAAAAAACACCAGCTTTGATGAGACGATTTGGTGAATTTGTACACTCTTTAAACGGTAAGTATATTACTGCAGAAGATGTTGGTATGACAACAGAGGATATGGATACTGTACGCGAAGTGACACCTTACGTTACTGGTATTTCCGAAAGTAAAGGAGGTGCAGGCAACCCTTCTCCAATAACAGCTTACGGTGTTTTTATGGGAATGAAAGCTGCTGCTAAGTTTAAGTTTGGATCTGACGTTTTGGAGGATAAAAATATATTTGTTCAAGGTATAGGGAATGTTGGTGAAGCTTTGGTTGAGCACTTGGTTAACGAAGGTGCCAATGTTACAGTTGCTGATTTAAACCAAGACCATTTAGAAACTGTTAGAGACAAGTATGGAGTTACTATTTATGGTGGAGAGGATATTTACAGTGAAGCTATGGATATATATGCTCCATGTGCTTTAGGTGCAACCATTGATGATGATACCATATATAAAATCAAAGCAAAAGTTATAGCAGGTGCAGCCAATAACCAATTGGCAGAGGAAGAAAAGCATGGACGTATTTTAAGAGAACGAGGAATTGTGTATGCGCCAGACTTTTTAATTAATGCAGGAGGAATAATCAATGTTTATGCAGAATTGGAAGATTATGATAAACAGGAAATAATACGTAAAACTGAAAATATCTATAACACTACATTAGAAATTCTAGACAGTGCAAAGGTGAATGATTTAACAACTCACGAAGCTGCACTTAATATTGCTAGAGAAAGAATTGAAACTCGAAAAAGAGAAAACTCAAAATAGTTTTTTTCAGAGGTAAATAATACTATTTTTGCAAGGTGAATCTAAAAAAACGGTTCACCTTTTTTAATAAAACCCAATTAAAAGAAAGTTCTTTACACCATGCTAAACAGAAGGCACATCAGAATAAAAGTAATGCAGACCATGTACGCTTTTAAAGGTAGCGAAAGTGATGATCTTAAAAAAGACGAAAAATTTTTACTCCACAGTCTAGATAGCATGTACGACCTGTACCTTTCCATACTGGCATTGTTAACTGAGCTGCACAAAAAGAGCAAAAGCCATAACGAAAAGTTACAGCAAAAGCTATTAGCTTCAGATGCAGACAAAAACCCGAGCACTAAGTTAATAGATAATCAATTACTAAATCTTATTAGTGGTAATAAATTGCTCCAAGAAACTTTAGAGAAACGAAAACTGAATTTCTGGGATCTAGATTTTGAATATGTAGATATCCTTTTTAAGGAGATTAAAAAAAGTAAAGTCTATAAAGATTATATTGATTCTGATGAAGATTCCTTTAAGGCAGACAAGCAGTTTATTATAGATGTTTATACTGAAATTATTGCACCTAATGAGAAGCTTTACGATTATTTTGAAGACAAAAAGCTGACTTGGGTAGATGATTTACCTGTAGTTAATACTGCAATACTCAAAATTTTGAGAAAACAAAAATTAACCTCGCCAGAAACGGCGTTGTTGCCAGATTTGTATAAAGATGAAGACGATAAAGAGTTTGCAAAAGACTTATTAAAAAAAACCTTGTTGAATGCGTCTAAGTTTTCAGAAGAGATTTCAGCAAAAACCAAAAACTGGGATAGTGAGCGTTTAGCAAGCTTAGATGGTGTTTTATTGAAAATGGCACTTTGCGAATTTCAAAAATTCCCATCCATTCCAACAAAAGTAACCATAAACGAATATTTAGAAATTGCAAAAGAATACTCAACACCAAAAAGTAGTCTTTTTATAAACGGTGTTTTAGATAAAATACTAAAGCAATATCAAGCTGAAAAGCTCCACTTAAAAAGCGGAAGAGGCTTAATGTAAACAAAGCTGAAAAGTGTTAACGATAGCTTAAAAGTTTTAATTCGATAAAATTATTCATACCTTTAGCCGCTTAATAAAATCCGTATAAATTAATTTAAAAAAATAGTGATGAAAAAAGTAATTTTAGGACTTAGTGCATTATGTATGGTAGCTTTTACGTCTTGTAAAGACAATGCTGCTAGTAAAGTAAAATCTGAAAATGTAGCTGTAGCTGCTGAACGCGATGCAAACGCTGGTGATTTTCCGGCAATTACATTTGATAAAACTGAGCACGACTTTGGTACAATTGAAAACGGAACTCCTGTAGAAACTGAATTTAGCTACACAAACACTGGTAACTCTATGTTAGTGGTAAGTAATATAAAAAGTACTTGTGGTTGTACAGTTCCTTCTAACTGGACAAAAGAAGTTGCACCAGGTGAAACAGGAAACTTTACAGTAAAGTTCAACGGAAAAGGAAACGGAAACAAGGTTTCTAAATCCATAACAATGACTACTAATACCGAAAAAGGTAGTGAAGTAGTAAAGATTTCTGCTTTTGTAGAGAAAGATCCTAATGCAGCTGCTAAAAAGCCAGGTGCAGCAACAATCAATCCGTTAAATAACGGAAGTGGTTCTGCAGTAAAGACTTCTACACAGCCAGGTCACGAAGGTCATAACCATAATTAATAAATAGGTAATATTTAATTAATGGAAGGATTCGGATCATTTTTGCCGTTCATTGCAATTTTTGCCGTGATGTATTTCTTTATGATTGCACCACAAATGAAAAAAGCAAAGCAAGAAAAGAAATTTGCAGCAGAATTAAAGCGTGGTACACGCGTAATTACCAAAAGCGGAATGCATGGCAAAGTTATAGAGTTAAACGACAAGGACAACAGTTGTGTTATTGAAACATTAGCTGGAAAAATTAAATTTGACCGCTCTGCCATATCAATGGAGATGAGTAAAAAACTGAATGCTCCTGCGAGTGATAAAAAATAATCACTTAAAAAAAGTATATAAAATAGAAAATCCGCTTATTTGAGCGGATTTTCTATTTTAACAATTTTTGTATTTGTCATTTAGACCAACACCATTTAATATCATGGGTGTTATTTTTTCTAATCTCGTTTGCTTTGTAGCATCACGTTTAGCACTCGCTATATAATCGCAATATTCTCGTTGTTTGCCAGGTGTAAGATCCTGAAAGCTTTTATTTAGTGTGTCGTTAGAACTCAGAATAGACTGTAATTCTGAAGGAACATTAACGGTTTTCCCTTTACGGTTTGGTTTTATTTCTTTACCCTTTTTTTGATTTTCAATAGCTTCTTTCACATAACTAAGTACAATATCAGGTTTTATATCGTTAGAAGAATTAAAACGCATTTGCCGTAACGCTTTGGTCTTGCCTTCTTGGGCATTAACGAGCGCTTTTTCTTTGTCTTTTAAAAAGACTCCATTAAAAAACCAAATCCCAAAATGGTTTTTAAAACCACCTAACCCAACTACATTTTTACCATCTAAAGTGTAAACCGGAGCTCCCCATTTTAGGGTTTCTTTGAGTTCTGTTTGTAATATAAGTTTACGCAGTAAGAGCAACTCTTCAGACCAATGTGCGTTGTATTGTATATATTCTTCTACTGATTTTATTTTTGCCATTTACTTAGGTTTATGCATTTTTTAATGCTGTTAATTCAGCAATCTTACATATTACTTCCACAGCTTTCTGCATACTTTCTACTGGAACGTATTCATATCTCCCATGGAAGTTATGGCCACCTGCAAAAATATTTGGACAAGGTAAGTCCATATATGAAAGTTGGGATCCATCTGTTCCTCCACGTATAGGTTTTATAAGTGGCTTAATATCCACAGCTTTCATGGCTTCTTCTGCGATATCTACAATATGCATTACAGGTTCAACTTTTTCCTTCATGTTAAAGTATTGATCTGTAATTTCTAGTGAAAAAACATCATCTTCAAATTTTGTATTGAGGTCCATCACAATTTTTTTCATCAAAGCTTTTCTAGCCTCAAACTTGTCCTTATCATGGTCTCTAATAATATACTCCAATACTGTTTCTTCCACTTTTCCTTCAATATTATGTAAATGAAAAAAACCTTCATAATCTTCGGTATGTTCTGGTGTTTCTAACCTTGGTAATGCATTAATGAATTCCGTAGCATAATACATGGAATTTATCATTTTACCTTTGGCATAACCTGGGTGAACTATCTTCCCTTTGGCAATGACTTTAGCTCCAGCTGCATTAAAATTTTCATATTCAAGTTCGCCAATCTGACTTCCATCCATAGAGTACGCCCAATCTGCTCCGAATTTTTCAACATCAAATTTATGTGCACCTCGTCCTATTTCCTCATCGGGAGTAAAGCCTACCTTTATGGTGCCATGTTTTATTTCGGGATGGTTAACGAGATACTCCATAGCAGTCATTATTTCCGTGATTCCGGCTTTATCATCTGCTCCCAATAACGTAGTTCCGTCTGTAACAATTAAGGTTTGTCCTTTGTATTGTAGCAGATCTTCAAAATAACTTGGAGATAAAATGATGTTTTGTTCAGCATTTAAAGCAATGTCTTTTCCATCATAATTTTCAATTACTCGAGGTTTTACATTTTTACCAGTAAAATCTGGGGTGGTATCAAAATGTGAAATAAAACCAATGGTCGGTACAATGTGCTCAACGTTGCTAGGTAATGTAGCCATAACATATGCATTCTGATCAATTGACACATCTTTCATGCCAATGGAGATGAGTTCCTTAGTTAGTTTATGTGCTAAATTCCATTGTTTTTCAGTACTTGGAGTGGTTTTGGAATTTGGATTAGATTCTGTGTCTATAGTTACATAACTAATAAAGCGTTCAATTATTTGTTGTTTTGGTATCATATTTTAGTTGAATTGTATCAAAAATAGACAACGCTTTTCTATAGAACAAGTCTAAGGTTGGTTTCTTTTTAATTGAATTGATTTGGTTTATTTTTGCACAACAAAACCGCACTCATGTATAAGTTTTTAATCCGACCAATCTTATTCAGTTTTGATCCTGAAAAAGTCCACTATTTCACATTTTCCCTAATTCATTTTTTATCTAAAATACCAGGAATTAAATCAATGTTCAGGAGCTTATATGTTGTAGAAAACCAACAATTAGAACGCAAGTTATTTGGGTTGACCTTTAAAAACCCTGTTGGTCTTGCAGCTGGTTTTGATAAAGATGCAAAACTTTACAATGAGTTGTCTAATTTTGGTTTTGGGTTTATTGAAATAGGAACACTAACTCCTAAGCCACAAGATGGAAATCCTAAAAAAAGATTATTTAGATTAAAAGAAGATGAAGCCATTATCAACCGGATGGGATTTAACAATGGAGGAGTTGAACTGGCTGTTGAACGGTTAAAAAATGCTTCAAGTTCGTTAAAGTCAAGAGGTATATTAATCGGAGGAAATATTGGAAAAAATAAAAATACACCAAATGAAAAAGCTGTAGAAGATTATAAAATATGTTTTAATGCTTTGTTTGATTATGTAGATTATTTTGTGGTAAATGTAAGCTCACCTAACACTCCAAATCTACGAGCTTTACAAGATAAAGAACCATTGACCGATTTGCTAAAAGCACTACAGGTTTTAAATTTTCAGAAACCAAAATCAAAACCAATCTTGCTTAAAATTGCTCCAGACTTAACTGACGAGCAATTGTTGGATATTATTGATATTGTTTCTGTTACAAAAATAGATGGAGTTATAGCTACCAACACTACAATTTCTAGAGAAGGTTTATTCAGTGATAATAAAACAGAAGTTGGAGGCTTGAGTGGTAAGCCATTAACAACACGTTCAACTGAAGTCATTAAGTTTTTAGCTGAAAAGAGCAATAAAGCGTTTCCTATTATTGGAGTGGGAGGTATCCATTCTTATAAAGATGCATTAGAAAAATTAGAAGCTGGTGCAGATTTAGTACAGGTGTACACAGGTTTCATTTACGAAGGGCCAAGATTGATCAAAGCCATAAACCAAGCCATATTAAAAAAGGCGCAATAAAATTACGCCTCTTACTTATTCTAATATTTTTATAACTTTTAGTTTTTAATAAATCGTAATATCTCACTTGCGTTATCTTTTGTTAGCTTTATAAAGTAAACACCATTATTGAGGTTTTCTACATTGATATCCAAATCTGTTTCTGAATTTATCTTCATTTGAGATATCACTTGACCTAATGCATTGTAGATACTATAAGAGTCTGGCAAAGTTGGTGTTTTAATAGTTACAGTTGAAGAAGTTGGGTTAGGAAATAAGGATAAATTCTCTGCTCTAAACTCATTAACACTTAACACGCCATTAAAAAAGTTGTCTCGATTTCCAAAGCCAAAATTACCTCCACTAGTTAAAAGGGTATTGTCATCAGCTCTCAATTCATAGTTGCCGTTGCCAGAAGCACAGCAAATGCCATCGCCGAAACTATCCACAATTACATAAGAATAGCATTGGTCGTTGCTTACCACGAATGACTCAGTAATAGTTGTAAAGTCGTCTGTTCCTTCAATATATGGACCTCCTGAGTATAATACGTTTTCGTCTCCATCTAGAAACTGCCATGTGGTTTCAGCTGGCCAATCATCTAACGTTAAACTCATATTTATTGTGGAGGTGCCTATTTCATTTGCACCAACTTTAATATATTCAGTTTCAACTTTGCTTATGCTTTCGGTTCCGTCTGCAATGGTAAGGGCTACATCATAATCTCCGGCAGAATTGTAAGTATGTGTTACGTTTTGTGTTGTATAGTCAATAATGTCGTCTCCATTTACATCCCATTCCCAAGAGGTTGCTCCAATACTATTATCTGTGAAATTCACCGTTAAATTAGTTGCACAACTTTGAGTTTCATCAGCTACGAAATCTATATTAAAACTCGGACATTCCATGCTACTCCGAGATACTTGATAAACTGCATTAATTCTTGCTAGTTGTTGTGCTGAAAAAATACTTCTACATTCTTTACGGGAATAAGACATTAAATTACTGGGATCTGGTTGGTAAAAATCTGTATTGGCATCTTGTGCGAAACCTGTATAGTTGCAATTGTCATTAACATTGCTATAACCTAATTGAGGATCTGCTGCTGTGTCACAAATAAAATCTCCTGTAGATTCACAATTAGAACCATCTACTAATTCTAGGGTAGAACCAGGAGTATTACTATTTCCATGTGTATGGGATAATGCGAAAAAATGTCCCATTTCATGTGAGAGGGTACTTCCATTAGTAGCGCATCCGTTTGCCATTAATATAGTTTCTGGTCCGCCAGGGAAATATGCATAACCACACAGACTGCCTCCAGAACTACTACTGGTAACAGAATTGGTGAAATAAATATTTATGACTCCATCTAAGTTATTTACAGAGGTCAGAGCACCTTCTTCGTTAGTTTCGTAATCATAGAAATTATCATCATCTATATAGTTTATACCTTCACAAAGAAAAAACTCTAAGCCTGCATCAGCATAAACCGTATTCATAATTGCCATAGCTTGGTCTAATTGAAAAGTACTCAAACCTCCAAATCCGGATGTTGTTCTTATAATGTGAGCTTTAACAGGAACAGAACTTAAAGCTGTTGAACCTCTTGATGTCAATTTTTCATTCATAAACTGTAGCTCTAGTGTTTTTATATTTTCTTTTACCGAGTTATAATACCGTTGGGCTTCAGGTGTATATTTAAAACCACACTCTTCGGTTTGTGTGTAAGCTGAAATGCTGAATGTAATTACAATTAAAAATAAAGAATAGTTTTTTAAGCGTGTATAAAAATTCATCTGTAGTTAAGGTTTGTTAAATTAAGGCGCACTAAAATATTAAATAACTGGAAAGTACGGTAAGGTTTTTGAATAAGTTTATTGAAAATCAATAATTTATTTTAGTCAATGACCAGTTTTTTACTTGTAATAGCTTCAAAATTGTCAGTTAATCTTACGATATAAACACCAATCTTTAATGATGAGACATCTACTTTTCGATTCTGCTCTGTTGAGTTGAATTTTAAGGTTTTAACAGCTTTTCCTAAAACATCATAGATTTCTATATTTTTTATTGAATTGGCATTAGCTATAGTGATATTGCCAGTATTCGATGGATTTGGATAAATTTTAGCTGTTTCACTACGTTTAAAATTAGTGTTGCTTAAGGTTGAACTTTTAAATGTAATGGTCAAGGTTCCGACTTTTTCAGAATTAAAAGGATAGCCTGTAGCACCTGCTATATTTGTAATTACACCATGCGGATTTGTAGAAGGGTTACTTCCTGAATATCCAAAACCATCTTCAGTACCTGCATCATAAGGAAATAAGTCTACAGTAAAAGATTCTTTCCATTTTTCCATATCAGTATCCCAAAGATTCAAACTATTAACTGCAATCATCCAATCTGGACTAGGAGCAATCATTGCGGCTAATGAAACTAATGGAAAGTCTTCACTCACAGTTATATTGCTAAGGGTCGCAGAACTGATTGCAGCATAGGGAGCAAATGGTTCGTTAAACCATTGTTCTGCGTTTCCCATATTGATTGCAGCTTGTACTTCAGAATTAAAAGTACTATTATCACCAATTTCAGCAACGTCTTCAATTCCAGGTGAAGCAGGCTGTCCTATAGCTAAAAACGTTACAGAACCATTATGGTTTGTGCCAACCAAATTAGACCAATGTGCATTAGATGGTAAAGTACCATGATCGCTAGAGTTCCATGTACTTTGAAAAGAAATATCATACAATGCTGTAGACTGAGCAAAGTTATTTATTGAGAAGAATATGCTAAAAATGAGCATACAGATTAAAGTAGTTTTTTTCATAATAGCTTTATTTGTCTTAATAGATTAGTAGGCTCTACTAACAGATACTTACAAAGTATTTTAGTTTTAACGTATTTTAGAGCAAATTTTATAAAGTTGAATTACGACACACTCATCTCATTTACACTCGCCACATCAGCTTTGGCAATTTCACCAGGTCCAGATAACATTTATGTTTTGGTGCAAAGTATTACCAATGGTAAAGCTTACGGTATGGCAACAATCTGTGGGTTAATATCTGGTTGTATAGTGCATACTACATTATTGGCGTTTGGAATTTCTGCTATAATTAAAGCAAATGACAATTTGTTTTTGGGCATTAAAATTCTGGGAGCATTTTACCTGTTGTTTTTAGCCTATAAAGTATATAAATCTGAAGCGCAACTTGATTTGAAAACTGATATATCACTAAACAAAAGTTTAAAAGCGTTGTTTGTTCAAGGATTTTTTATGAACGTTCTAAACCCTAAGGTTACTATTTTCTTTTTAGCGTTTTTTCCTGGTTTTTTGTTTAGTGAAACCATGAATACGGTATGGCAATTTTATGTTTTGGGAGGAATTTTTATGTTAGTATCATTTTTACTTTTTTCTTCAATAGCTTTATTGGCTGGGCAAATAAAGAATTTTACGAGTAAGCATCAAAATTCCGGATTGGTATTAAAATGGCTTCAAATTATTGTGTTTGTTGGTATTGCTGTTTTTATTCTTCTTTAATTCTCAGGTTATGAAATCGATGTTGTAAACCGTATATTTGAACCGATGAACAAAGCCGTTAAAATAATAGAGTGTCCACGAGATGCCATGCAAGGCATTAAGGATTTTATTCCAACTGAAAAAAAAGTTCAATATATTCAGTCTTTACTTCGTGTGGGCTTTGATACCATAGATTTTGGGAGTTTTGTTTCACCTAAAGCGATACCGCAAATGGTAGATACTGCAGAAGTTTTAGCACAATTAGATCTAAGTAAAACCGAAAGTAAACTATTAGCCATAATAGCAAACACTAGAGGTGCCAAGGATGCTTCAGTTCATCCTGAAATTAACTATTTAGGATTTCCGTTTTCGATTTCAGAAAACTTCCAGATGCGTAACACACATAAGACCATTGCACAGTCTGTGGTAACACTTTCTGAAATATTAGAAATTGCTGATAAAGCAAATAAAGAAGTTGTAGTTTATATTTCTATGGGTTTTGGAAATCCGTATGGTGATCCTTGGAATGTAGATATAGTAGGTGAGTGGACAGAACGTTTGTCTAAAATGGGAGTCAGGATTTTATCGTTGAGTGATACTATTGGTAGCTCAGACCCTAAGAATATTGATTATTTGTTTTCAAATTTAATTCCTGAATATTCTAATATAGAATTTGGAGCTCATCTCCATACCACACCAACAAGTTGGTTTGAAAAAATAGATGCTGCTTACAAAGCTGGTTGCCGTCGTTTTGATGGAGCCATACAAGGTTTTGGTGGTTGCCCTATGGCAAAAGATGATCTTACAGGAAATATGCCAACTGAGAAAATGCTGTCTTATTTCACACAAAAAAAAGCCCACGACTTAAATGCCATGAGCTTTGAGAGTTCTTACAACGAAGCGACTAAGGTGTTTTCAAAATATCATTAAAAAAACCCTCACAAAATATGTAAGGGTTTAGAAAAATTATAGAGATTATGTTATTTATTCAAATGACGTTTCTCCTTCATTTGGTTGGTACACAAAGTTAAAAGTGTAATAAGGTGTAGCATCTGCAAAGGCATCTGGATTTTCAGGTGCATTTTCATAATAACTTAAAAACTCTACTTTGGCATATTTACCATCAAATGTTTTAAAAACAAAGATTTTACCTGCTATAGGATTAATTAAATGTGTTGGAGGACCAGCATAAGTATACCATCCGTTACCGCTCCCAGTTGTTATTGCATAACCTTCAGCAGAATCTTGATTAAATAAAGAGGTATCTACAGTAGTTACTGATGACATAGTTCCAGTTACTGAATACACAGCAGCATCACCATTTCTTTCAGGTTCATCGGTTGTTCCAGAAGAAACACCTCCATTTACAATAATAGTTGTACCTCTAAAGGCTATATCCCATTCCGTTTCGCTTGTAGTGGTTGAGCCAGTTGAGAAATCAAATTTTGTAAAATCGCCAGAAACTGGTTCTCCTTGGCCACCTTCTTGAGGAGCATATAGGTTTAATACTGTTTCTGCTTCTAGGTCTAACAAATCGTTAGATGAAGAATCATCATCACTGCTACACGATGTAAATCCTATAAAAAATGCTAAAATGGTTGCTAATTGAATTGTTTTAATTGTTTTCATGGTTTTTGTTATTTGTATTAAAGTATTAAAATTGAATATTAAGTTTTCCGTAAATAATACGGCCAGCGATATTGCTGATGTTTTGTGTATCTGCAAAATTGAATAAATTATCTATTCCAAAGCCTAATTGATAATCGTTAAAGAAATTTTTATTAATGGCAAAGTCTATAACCGCATAGCCATCTACGAAATCATCGTAATTATCTAAGTAATTATTACCATTAGTATCAAATAAGCCATATTTACTTCGGTAAGTTCCTCTAACATTAGCATCGAGTTTTATGTTAGGAAATGAATAGAAAACCTTGAGGTTTGCCATGTGTCTTGAGCGATTGTACAAACCAAAGTAATCTTCTTTTTTAAGTTGAAAGGAAGGTGAGCTTGGGTTTTCCCTGGCATAAACGTCTCCATTCTCAAAAGCGTCTTCTGCATCTTTATCTTTTGCAAACAATAGTTGATAACCACCCGAAACTTTTAGTTTATTGTTGGGTTTCCATGTGCTGTTAAACTCCAGGCCTTGTGTATAAATTTTGTTTACGTTATAGTAGCTAAACACATTTTGACCATTGGTTTTATTAGCAATAACTCGCGTATCAATTAAATCATCAATAGTGTTTCTAAAAGCGTTGATACTAAACTTTAGTTGAGGAGATAGTTTGTAATCTGTTCCAATGTTTATACTAATTGAATTTTCTGGACTCAATTCATCTTCAAATTCAGAAATTGGCACAACAATATTGGCAATTTCCCCTTGTTCATCTAATTCGGGAATCTTAGTAATAACAGCATTGTATCCTAAAACGGTGTAGCCAACAGTAGCATTAGTAAAATCGAAATATAATTGTCTAAAATCTGGTGCTTTATAACCATAACCTACTGATCCTTTTACGGCAAGCTTTTCATTAATTTTATATCTGGCGGCTGCTTTAGGGCTAAACTGTGATTTGTATTTGTTATGACTGTCAAAACGAGCACCGAGAATAATATTTAACCGTTCAGTAAAATTGCCATCATATTGTAAATAAACGTAAGGTGAATTAAAAATAGGATTGGCCGTAAAATCTGTCCTGTCTAAAGTTTCGTGGTTAAAACCAATTCCACCTATGAAAGTATTTTTTTCTTTAGGTGAATAGGTAGCTCTAATTTCGGGTCTAACTAATAATTGGTTATAATAACCATCGCTATACCTGCTACCATCTTCGTTATCTAAAAATTCTTTTGCTTTATACCTTGTAGAGTAAAACTCAAAATAACCGTTCCATTTTTCACTGTATTTGTGGCTTAGTTTTGCGTGTGCATTCCACTCATCAATATCGCTTTCTCCTTTTAAGCTTGAAGAAGCAATATAATCCTGGTTTTGAGTATAGTATTTACCAGACACAAATAAATCTGTAGCTTCAGAAAAAGCATAAGTAACTTTTGTGTTTAAGGTATAATTGCTAAAGGGTTCAACAGTATTAAGATCATCATTATCGTTTAAATCATAACCATCACTACTATATCTGTTTAAGAAAAAACTTGTTCCCAGCTTTTCTTTTTTATAGTTTATTGTGGTGCCTATATCACTTGTGTTAAATGCTCCAAGTCTATAATTTACATTGCCGTTAAATCCATTTTTTGGTTTTTCGGTGATTATATTGATAACTCCACCAAGCGCATCACTTCCATAAAGGCTAGAGGACGCTCCCTTTACTATTTCTATTTGTTTAATGTTGCCAACAGTAACTCTACTAATGTCTAAAGTACCAGCAGAACGACCAACAAGAGGCACACCATCTACTAAGACTAAGGTGTATTGAGAGTCTAAACCTTGCAACTGTATGCCTTCTCCACCACCAAAATCTGGCACTGTTATTAAACCAGTTTGCTCGTTTAGGATATCATTAAGACGTACAGAGTTAGAACGTTTTATGTCTTTTTTGGAAATAATTTGAGCAGGTAAAGGCAATGAAGATAATTGTCTTATAGTTCTAGTAGCTGTTACCAAGACTTCTTCTAAAACCTCGATTTTAGAAGAATCTAATTTAATAGCTTTATTTTGTTGGGAATAGTTTAAGCAAGTAAAAAAAAGTAAAAAATAAATTGATATTTTATTTTTATTTAGACTCATTCTTGATTAATTTTGCTGCAAATATAAAATCTTATTTTAAACCAGTCTAAATAAGAATAGAATTTTTTAAAAATAATTTATAATCAATTTTCATGAAACAAGTAGTAGCATTTTCATTAGCACTTTTAGCATTTTCATTTACAGGAAATTCACAAACCAAAAAGGAAAAAGACCAAACCGCAATTAAAGATATGTGTGGTTGTTTTGAAGTGACGTTTAATTTCGCCGAGACGTTTTCTTACAGTGAAGACTCTTTATATAAACCTTCAAAAACCAAAGTAGACAAAGCCCTAGAATGGGCACAATTAGTAGAAGATGATAATAATAAAATCTCAATTCAGCACTTATTACAAGTAGGTAGACCAGACCAACCAATGATAGTAAAACATTGGAGACAAGATTGGTTGTTCCAAAATCAAGATTTTTACATGTATAATGGTGATAACAATTGGACATTTGAAGAAAAAGCTAAAGATGAAGTAAAAGGCCAATGGACACAAAAAGTGTATCAAGTAGATGACAGTCCACGTTACGAAGGTTCTGGGTCTTGGGTACATGTAGATGGTAAAAGTTATTGGGAAAACACAACTACAGCACCATTGCCAAGAAGAGAATATACTAAGCGTAGCGATTACAATGTTACACTAAGAGGTAACCGTCAAGAAATCACGGGTTTTGGTTGGGTACACGACCAGGATAACGACAAAGTATTGCGAGAAAATGGTAAAGAAGATGTAATTATAGCTAAGGAAAAAGGATACAATACCTATAAAAGAGTTGATGATAGTAAATGCCAAGTTGCACAAGACTGGTGGAAAGAACACCAAGATAAATGGGCTTTGGTAAGAACAAAATGGGAGAATGTTTACGGCAAAAACCAAGATTTAACTTTAGAGACTAAAGTAGATAATAAGCCACTTTACAAGCATTTGTTTGATGATGAGGTAACTGCTGAAAATCAAATAAATAAAGTCATAGAATCTTTTGTAAAAAAATAATATGAAAAAAGCACTTACAGTATTATTTACAGTATTAATTACATCTGTTTCTTTTGCCCAAAATGAGAATGTTTTTTTAAAACGTGGTTTTTGGAAAGAGAACCCAACGGTTCAATCAATTCAATCTAAAATAAAAGAGGGTAACAATCCCTCTGAAGCTAATAGCAATAATTTTGATGCTGTAGTATATGCTATTTTAGAAAATGCACCTAATGAAAGTATTGCCTACCTCATAGAACAAAAAGGTAACGGTGTAAATAAATTAACACACGATGGTAGAACATACATTTTCTGGGCTGCATACAAGGGCAATGACCAATTAATGGAATACCTTATAGAAAAAGGAGCTAAAACAGATATCACAGACGATAAAGGGAGTACAATTATTAATTTTGCAGCTGGTTCTGGCCAGCAGAACACCAAGGTTTATGATCTCATTTTACAACAAGGAGCAGACTTGCAAAAAGACTTGAGTCCTAATGGTGCAAATGCGTTATTGTTGGCTTCTACGAGTGATGTCGATTTTAAATTAATAAAATATTTTCAATCTAAAGGATTAGACATCAGTTCTACCGATGCCAATGGAAACGGAGTATTTAATTACGTTGCTAGATCTGGAAATAAAGAAACACTCAATGCACTATTAAAAAAAGGTGTAAAAGGAACTGACAAGGCTTTCATTTTTGCCGCGTATGGTACAAGAAGACAGCCAAACGACCTTAGTTTTTATGAGTATTTAGATAGCAAAGGGCTTAACCCAAATGTAAAAAATTCTGAAGGGCAAACACCGTTGCATATTTTAGCTTATCGTAGTGACGATACAGATATTATAAATTTCCTGTTGGGAAAAGATCTTGATGTTAACCAACAAGATGATAACGGAAATACCCCATTTATAAATGCAGCTTCTAGAAACGGTTTGAATATTGTAGGGTTTTTGTTCAAAAATTTAAAAGACATCAATCAAACCAATAATAAAGAGCAATCTGCTTTAACTATGGCTGTTTCAAATAATGATTCTGATGTGGTTGAGTTCCTTCTTGAAAATAAGGCTAACACTGATATCATTGATGATAAAGGAAATAACCTAACCTATTATTTGGCAGAGTCATATTCTACAAGAAGTAAAGGTGAATTCTTCAAAAAAATGGAATTGCTTAAAAATTATGGTGTTAATGTAGAAAATCTAAAAAATAGCGGAAACACTTGGTATCATATCGCTGTTCAAAAAAACAATATAGAATTATTGGAGTTGGTAACAAAAATGAATCAAGATATTAACGCAAAAAATGAAGAAGGCAATACAGCTTTACACTTGGCAGCTATGAAAGCTAAGGATGATACTGTTTTAAAGTTTTTACTTAAAAACGGAGCTAAAAGTGAAGTTGAAACCGATTTTGAAGAAACTGCATACGACTTAGCAAAAGAAAATGAATTGCTTCAGAAGAACAATATTTCAATTGAATTTTTAAAGTAAACCTAAAGATGAAAAATATAAAAATCGCAACCTTATTGGTAACTCTATGTATTGGTTTGGTATCTTTTACCTCTTTAACAGAAAGTTCTAAATATAAATGCATGATTCAAATGACCAATTACACAGGCGAAGGAGCTTATGTAGTCATTTCATTAATTAATCCAGAAGGTAATTACGAAAAAACACTCTACGTACAAGGAGATGATGACGAGTGGTATAACACTGTTGAATCTTGGTGGAAATTCTATGGGAAAAGAAGATTAAATATAGATGCCATTACTGGTGCTACCATCAGTGGAGGCCAACGTGCCATTTCTGTTATAGAGATTGAAAATGATAAAATTGATAAAGGCTACAAAATTAGGTTTGAAACTGCAGTTGAAGATCAAGAATATTATACCTCTGATGTTGAATTTGAACTCACTTCAAACAACGTAAAAACAAAAGTAGAAGGCAAAGGTTTTATCCGTTATATCAGAATGATGCCTCAATAAAATAATGTCATGACTATTTCCATTTGGAGATACAGTCACTTGATATTGGCTGTACTATCCTCTTTATTTATCTTAATAGCATCTTTAACTGGTGCTATTTTGGCGTTTGAGCCAATTTCAAATCAACTACAACCTTATGCTGTTGATGGTGCAAATGATGTTTCACTGGCAGAAACATTAACGGTTTTAAAAGAGGAGTACGAAGAGGTTTTTACAGTTGAAATAGACAAAAATAATTTTGTAAGTACATCTGTAATAACCAAAGAAGGTGAAAGTGACACCTTTTATATTAACCCTTATACAGGTGAAAAATTAGGTGATATTATCAAAAAATCGCCAATTTTTGAATTTGCAACTAACTTACATCGCTCATTATTTCTAAAATCTACAGGTCGTATTCTAATAGGAGTTGTGTCTTTTCTGCTGTTTGTAATAGCAATTACTGGTATTAAATTAATCTTAAAACGTCAAGGAGGTTTCAAACGGTTCTTCTCAAAAGTTGTTAAGGAGAATTTTGAACAATATTACCACGTTGTAGTTGGGAGATATGCTTTAATTCCTATTGTTATTATTACACTTTCAGGTGTTTTTCTATCGCTTGAAAAATTCGATTTAATACCAAATTCCAAAATCACACACAACTATCCTGAACAAGTGGAAGTTGAAAATAAATTGGCAATAAATGAGTTTGAAACATTTCAGAATATAAAATTAGAAAATGTACAAAGCGTAGAATTCCCATTTTCAGATGATGTTGAAGACTATTTTAGAGTAAAGTTGAAAAATAAAGAACTGTTGGTCAATCAGTTTACAGGCGAAATTGTAAGCGATCAAAACACATCGTTTGTTGCAATAATTTCAAGTTGGAGCTTGGTTTTGCACACAGGTCAAGGCACAATCTGTCTCTTATACACATCTGACGCTGCCGACGACTCCTTACGTGTAGATC
>OJDK01000403.1_pt1 | contig 19266 bp, 17 predicted proteins | sample 1592791 | NCBI WGS metagenome assembly OJDK01 (sample SAMN05416878, study PRJEB24817) | seawater metagenome | isolation source: Sea water | place: Canada:Atlantic | collected 2013-11
GATCTACACGTAAGGAGTCGTCGGCAGCGTCAGATGTGTATAAGAGACAGAATATGAACTATTTCTCTTCCAATTTTAAACTCGGTATTTTAGGAGGTGGCCAACTCGGCAAAATGATATTGTACAACACTCGTAAATTTGATATTTACACATGTGTTTTAGATCCAAGTGAAGAAGCTCCGTCGCGTTTGGCCTGTAATGAATTTACTATTGGTGATTTATTGGATTATGATACAGTGGTTAGCTTCGGAAAAAAAGTTGACGTGTTAACCATTGAAATTGAAAACGTTAACGTTGACGCTTTAGAAACGCTTGAAGGTAAAGGCATAAAAGTATTCCCTTCTTCAAAAACCCTACGAACTATACAGAATAAAGGTACACAGAAGTTATTTTACAAAGAACATAAAATTCCAACAGCAGATTTTTCTCGTTTTGACTACACGTCTAAAATTAACGAAGCAATAAAACATGGAGAGTTAAGCTATCCTTTTGTGTGGAAAAGTGCGCGATTTGGTTATGACGGTACAGGAGTTAAAATGATAAAGTCCTCAAAGGATTTATCTGGCTTACCAAATGTAGAATGTATTGCAGAAAATCTTATTCCGTTTAAAAATGAGCTTGCAGTCATTGTTGCCAGAAATGAAAAAGGACAAGTTAAAACCTATCCTGTTGTTGAAATGGAATTTCATCCTGAGGCTAACCAAGTTGAATATGTAATTTGCCCAGCAAGAATTCCTGATGTTATTGCAAAAAAAGCAGAAAAAGTAGCTTTACAGGTTGCTGATGCTTTTAAACATGTTGGCTTATTGGCTGTTGAAATGTTTCAAACTAAAGAAGATGAAATTTTAATCAATGAAGTAGCACCAAGACCTCACAACTCTGGTCATTACAGTATAGAGGCCAGCTACACTTCTCAATTTGAACAGCATCTTAGAGCAGTTTTGGGTCTGCCACTTGGCAATACAGAAAGTAAAGTTGCTGGAGTTATGGTGAATTTAGTTGGTGCGGAAAACCATACAGGAAATGTATTATATAAAAATATTGAAGACATTATGGCTATGGAAGGTGTAATACCTCACATTTATGGCAAAAAACAGACAAGGCCATTTCGTAAAATGGGACATGTAACAATTGTAAATAAAGATTTAGAAAAAGCACGTGCAATTGCAGAAAAAGTGAAACAAAAAATAGAAGTAATAAGCGAATAAACATGAGCAAAGTAGCCGTTATAATGGGAAGCAAAAGCGATTTGCCAGTAATGCAAGACGCCATTAACATATTAAAAGGATTTGATATTGAGGTTGAAGTTGATATTGTTTCTGCACATCGTACGCCAGAAAAACTGTTCGATTTTAGTAAAAATGCCCATACTAGAGGTATAAAAGTAATTATTGCTGGTGCTGGTGGAGCCGCTCATCTACCAGGCATGGTTGCATCTCTTTCTCCTTTACCTGTAATCGGAGTCCCTGTTAAAAGCAGTAATTCTATTGATGGTTGGGATTCTGTCCTATCTATTTTACAGATGCCAGGCGGAGTTCCTGTGGCAACTGTAGCTTTAAACGGAGCCAAAAATGCAGGCATATTGGCAGCACAAATTTTAGGCAGCTCAGACCAATGTGTTTTAGACAAAATAATAGTTTATAAGGAAGGCTTAAAAGCAAAGGTTATAAACTCAGCCAAAGACCTCTAAAAAAAGCCTCAACTCTCGTTAAGGCTCTTAGCTATTAATCAACCCTTTACGCATTAAGTTCTATGCTATAAAGATATTGCAAAGGTAAATATCAATCGTAACTTTACACTCTTAAATTTCGTTAAATTTCAGATTACCAATAAATTAGTAAGAAAAATAACATAAAAATGAATATTCTAAATACAGTTTATACAACTAAATATAATACAGCACCTTTTTCAAAAATAAATACAGAAGATTATTTACCCGCATTTAAGGCAGGTATCGAAAAAGCTAAGTCAGAAATTGACACTATAGTGGATAACCCTGAAGCACCAAGTTTTTCAAACACTATCGAAGCATTAGACTATTCTGGTGAAGAATTAGACAGAATATCGAGTATATTTTTCAATTTAAATTCCGCAGAGACAAATGAAGAAATTCAGAAAATAGCTCAAGAAGTTTCTCCGCTACTCTCAGAATTCAGCAACGACATTACTTTAAACGAAGGTTTGTTTGAGCGTGTAAAAACTGTTTACGATTCAAAAGACAACTTAAATTTATCAACAGAACAAAAAACGTTATTGGACAAAAAATATAAGAGTTTTTCTAGAAATGGCGCCAATTTAGCTGAAGATAAAAAGCAAAATCTCCGTGCTATAGATAAAGAATTAAGCCAATTAAAGTTAAAGTTCGGAGAACACGTTCTTGCCGAAACCAATAAATTTGAAATGCACCTTACAGAAGAAAAAGACCTCTCAGGACTACCTGAAGGAGCAAAAGAGGCTGCAAAACAATTGGCAGAAAGCAAAAATAAAGAAGGCTGGTTAATTACTTTAGATTACCCAAGTTACATTCCGTTTATGACATACGCAGACAATAGAGCGTTACGTGAGCAACTTTCAAAAGCTTTTGGCAGTAAAGGATTTAACAACGACAATTTAGACAACCAAGACATAGTCCTTAAAATAGCTAATTTACGCTATAAACGTGCCCAACTTTTAGGCTATAAAACGCATGCGCATTTTGTATTAGAAGAGCGTATGGCAGAAACACCCAATAAAGTTAACTCTTTCTTAAACGAACTCTTGGAAAAAGCCAAACCAGCTGCCAAAGATGAATTTAAAAAACTCGAAAAATTCGCAAAAGATTTAGATGGTATCGATCAGCTTCAAAAATGGGATTCAGCATACTATTCTGAAAAATTGAAACAAAAATTATTCGATTTAGATGATGAAAAACTAAAACCATATTTCAAATTAGAAAACGTTATCAATGGAGCATTCATCGTTGCCAACAAACTATTTGGGTTACAATTTGAGGAAATTGATACCATTGATAAATATCATGAGGAAGTGCTCACGTACAGAGTTACAGATAGCGAAGGCCAATTAGTATCAATATTCTACGCAGATTTTTTTCCGAGATCTGGTAAAAGAAATGGAGCCTGGATGACCTCTTACAAACCACAGATGATTAAAGATGGTAAGAACGAAAGACCTCACATCTCTATAGTCTGTAATTTTACAAAACCCACTAAAAGCAAACCCTCTCTGCTAACATTTAATGAAGTAACAACGTTGTTTCATGAGTTTGGACATGCGCTTCATGGCATGTTGGCCAATACTACATATCCAAGTTTATCTGGCACTAGTGTATATTGGGATTTTGTAGAATTGCCAAGTCAAGTTTTAGAAAATTGGTGCTATGAAAAAGAAACGTTGGAATTATTTGCCACACATTATGAAACGGAAGAGGTCATTCCGATGGAGTTAATTGAAAAAATAAAAGCCTCAGCTACGTTCCATGAAGGTATGCAAACTCTACGTCAATTAAGTTTTGGACTTTTAGATATGTCTTGGCACGGCGTTGATCCGTCAACAATAGAGGATGTAAAAGCTCACGAAGCTGAAGCATTTAGCGGCACTAAAATATATCCCGATGTTAAAGATAATTGTATGAGCACCTCTTTTGCCCATATTTTCCAAGGTGGCTATTCTTCTGGTTACTACAGTTACAAATGGGCTGAAGTTTTAGATGCCGATGCTTTTGAGTATTTTAAAGAAGAAGGTATTTTCAACAAAACGGTAGCAGATAAGTTTAAGACTTTTGTTTTATCGCAAGGTGGAACAGAAAACCCAATGGTTTTATACAAAAAATTTAGAGGAAAAGAGCCTCAGCCAGATGCATTGCTTAGACGTGCTGGTTTAATTGAGAAACGCTGAAAACAAATAATCTAATTTATTTTTTAATTACTTTTGAAAAAGCAATGATAATATAAATGGCTAACCATAAAATAGAACCAAATAATTGGATTAAGCTCTATTCCGATTACCTTTTCAATTACACCATAACTCGCGTAAGTAGTCGAGAAATAGCACAAGACTTAGTGTCCGAAACTTTTTTGGCAGGATTAAAGTCCATGTCTAATTTTAAAGGTAAAGCTAGTGAGCGCACATGGTTGGTTTCTATTTTAAAACGAAAAATAATAGACCACTACCGTAAAATCAATTCTAAAAAAGGTAAAGCAGAAGTTAGAATGAGTTATAATTCTGGTGACGAAAACGATGGTGATTGGTTAGAAGAACAAATTGCAGATTCTTCAGATATGACTGCTCAAGACAGTATGGAAAACACCGAGTTAGGCAATCAAATTTATGAGTGTTTATCTAAATTACCAAACAAACAAGCTCAAGTGTTTAAGATGAAAACCATTTTGGGATATGAAACCAAAGCAATCTGTAATGAATTGAATATTACTGCGTCTAACCTATGGGTAATTATACACAGAGCACGTACCACATTGGCTGAGTGCATGGAAAAAAATTGGTTAAAATAATAAAACACATACTGTTTTAAGGAACATATAAAATGAAGAAAAGTTTTTTATTTATTAGTTGCGAAGAAGCAAAACATATTTGCGATAAAAGGCAATACGATGAAGCTTCGGGATGGGAGCGTATTAAATTAGGCCTTAGATTAGCATGGTGCCGAGTAACACGATCTTATTCAAGTAAAAACAATAAATTGACCCAAGCTATGAAAAAGGCGGAAGTCAATTGCCTAAACCAAACCGAAAAGCAAAATCTCCAAAACGCATTTGAACAAGAGTTAGCCAAGTACCAACATTAGCAAGAGCCAAAGTATCGGTATGCCTTCAACCCAAAATGCACTATAATATCTAGATTGTTTCTTTTTTGAAAATACAAGACACAATAAGGTTACAAAGGTTATAATCAGATTTGAAATTAACATTGTTTCCGTCAATTCTTCCTTAAAAAATTCCAACAAAACAAAAACCATCAACAGTAAAGCACCTATAACTTTAGATCGCTTTACTCCTATTTTTTGAGGTATGGTCGCCAGCTTAATACTATCATATTTCATATCGCCAATTTCAAAAGGCAACATTAAAACAAGTACAAAAATAAAACGTTGTAAACCTGTTATTACAACATCTGCTGTTAAAGGCAAATCATTATTTATAAGTGGTAAAAAAACGGTTGTAAATGTCCAGACAAAAGCGATTACATAAACTTTTAAACCACCTATCTCACGCAGGTTTTTTTGTTCGTCTAACAGAAAATGTTTAGGGATTAAGGGGATGGCATATAAAAAAGTAATGACAGCCAATACCGAAATAAGAATCAAAGTATTTTGTTCTAATTGAATAAGATAATAGCACATCGCAAAAAATGCAAAGAGGGAAAATACCTGAATTACCTTTAACCACGTCGCCAAGCGTCTGTGATGAAATTTCGCAACACCAAAATATTTCACAAAATTATAGGCTGTAATTGAAGCAAAAAACACAAAACAAAGACTGTTTTCATCGTATTCTAAATTGAACTGAACAAGTGTTACCCATGTCAAGGCAAATGCTGCCAACGCCACATGTATGCTACTGTTTAGGTAAAAATTGAATAATCGCTGTAACATTTTCACTTTACAAAAGTAATCAATGTGTTAATAACCCGTGTTTTCGGTTAAAAACTTTAGTAAACCTTAACTAAAAAAACCCTCCTATTCCGTACTTTTGCAAAACTAAATAAACACTATTTTTAATGGATACAAACTCTTTTGCACTAAGACATATTGGGCCAAGCCCACAAGAACAAAAGGAAATGCTAAATACAATTGGCGTTACCAGTATTGAACAGTTGATTTCAGAAACTGTACCTACTGACATTCGTCTTAAAAAAGATTTAGATTTAGATCCTGCAATAAGTGAGCAAGAGTATTTAACACATATATATAAACTCTCTGAACAAAATCAAGTTTTCAAATCTTATATTGGTTTAGGATATCACCCTTGCAATATGCCTGCTGTAATTCAACGTAATATTTTAGAAAACCCAGGTTGGTATACTGCATATACGCCATATCAGGCAGAAATTGCACAGGGACGTTTAGAGGCTTTATTGAATTTTCAGACCATGGTTATTGATTTAACAGGTATGGAGATCGCAAACGCATCACTTTTGGACGAGAGTACAGCTGCAGCTGAAGCCATGGGCTTACTATATGCAATTAGAGATCGAAAGCAAAAGAAAGCCAATATCAATAAGTTTTTTGTTTCAGATTTAGTTTTACCACAAACCATTGACCTTTTAGAAACTAGAGCAAACCCACTTGACATTGAGTTGGTTATTGGTAACGAAGCTGATTTTAATCTTTCAGAAGACTTTTTTGGTGCGCTATTGCAATATCCTGGTAAAAACGGACAGATAACCGATATTCAATCGTTTATAGAAAAAGCAAATGCATCAAATATAAAAGTTGCAATTGCCGCAGATATTTTAAGCTTAGTAAAGCTAGAAGCTCCAGGTAAATTTGGTGCAGATGTTGTAGTTGGCACGACACAACGTTTTGGTATACCAATGGGATATGGTGGACCACATGCAGCCTATTTTGCAACTAAAGAAGCTTACAAGCGTCATGTTCCCGGTCGTATTATTGGTGTCACAAAGGACACAGATGGTAATAGAGCCTTACGTATGGCACTGCAAACACGCGAGCAACATATAAAACGAGACAAAGCAACTTCAAATATCTGCACAGCGCAAGTTCTACTGGCAGTAATGGCAGGCATGTATGCTGTTTATCATGGCCCAAAAGGTCTTACTTTTATTGCAGATAGAGTCAAAAATATGACATCGGCCTTAGCAAACGCCTTAGAAGATTTAGGCTTAGAGCAAACCAATTCACACTATTTTGATACGTTGCAAATAAAAGCAGATGCGGTTAATGTAAAGTTTGAAGCAGAGAAAAATGAAGTTAACTTTCATTATCCTGATACAAACACAGTTACTATAGCTTTAAATGAAAGTACTACAATTTCAGATTTGAACGAAATCATTTCAATTTTTGAAACTGTCACAGAGAGTTCAACAGACAAAATCACAACACTTTCAGAATCAAATCATATACCAGAAAATCTTAAGAGACAAACTGATTTTTTATCCTTTGAGGTATTTAATTCCTATCACTCTGAAACTGAATTGATGCGCTACATTAAGCGTTTAGAGCGTAAGGACTTGGCCTTGAATCAATCCATGATTTCTCTTGGATCTTGCACAATGAAATTAAATGCAGCCTCAGAAATGTTGCCATTGAGTTGGAGAAGTTGGGGAAATATGCACCCTTTTGCTCCAAAGCAACAGGCTAAAGGTTATACCTTAGTTCTCAATGCGTTAGAAAACCAATTGACAGAAATCACTGGATTTTCAGCGACTTCATTACAGCCTAACTCTGGCGCTCAAGGTGAATTTGCTGGTCTTATGGTTATAAAAGCTTACCACGAATCTCGTGGAGATCACCATCGAAATATTTGTTTGATACCTTCATCAGCACATGGCACAAATCCTGCAAGTGCTGTAATGGCTGGCATGAAAGTTATTGTTACCAAAGCTTCTGATGATGGCAATATAGATGTGAATGATTTAAGAGAAAAAGCAGAATTACATAAAGACAACTTATCTGCATTAATGGTCACCTACCCTTCTACACATGGTGTTTATGAGTCTGAAATCAAAGAAATCACAAAAATAATCCATGACAATGGAGGTCAAGTGTATATGGACGGAGCCAACATGAATGCACAAGTAGGCTTAACCAATCCAGGAAGTATTGGTGCAGATGTTTGTCACTTAAATTTACATAAAACCTTTGCGATTCCTCATGGAGGTGGTGGTCCTGGTGTTGGCCCAATTTGTGTTGCCGAACAATTAGTTCCTTTTTTACCAGGAAATCCAATTATTAAAACCGGAGGACACCAAGCTATTACAGCTATTTCTGGAGCACCCTTTGGCTCTTCATTAGCTTGTATCATTTCATACGGCTATATTACTATGTTAGGAGCTAAAGGATTGAAAAGCGCAACAGAAATTGCTATTTTAAATGCCAATTATATTAAAGAGCGCTTAGAAGGTCATTACAAAACACTTTATACAGGCGAAAATGGACGTGCTGCCCATGAGATGATTATTGATTGCAGGGATTTTAAAGCTAATGGTATTGAAGTCACAGATATAGCAAAACGTTTAATAGACTACGGTTTTCATGCGCCAACAGTATCTTTTCCAGTAGCTGGTACCATGATGATAGAACCTACCGAAAGCGAGAGTAAAGCAGAAATGGATCGTTTTTGTGATGCCATGATTTCTATAAAAAAAGAAATCGATAACACAGATAAAGACGAACCAAATAACGTGCTAAAAAATGCACCACATACTATGACAATGCTCACATCTGATGAATGGGTGTTTCCATATTCACGAGAAACAGCTGCATTTCCATTAGACTATGTAAAGGAAAATAAGTTTTGGCCAACCGTAAGACGTGTTGATGAAGCTTATGGAGATAGAAATCTCATTTGTAGCTGTGCACCAATTGAGGATTACATTGAAGCATAACTATTATCATTAATAATTCAAAAAAAGTACTCAAAAAGAGTGCTTTTTTTATGATTTATTGAGTTTTGGAAGAAATTTTTCGGAATTTAAAAAAAATGAGTCTTTTAAACTTTAAATTAAATAAAAACACATTATAATTAACTAGTTTAGTATTACTGAAATTGAAAAAAACAACTATGGGTGTAAGAATCACAGGAACGGGAAGTTATATACCAAGTAATGTTGAAAAAAACGAGAACTTTTATAACCACGAGTTCTTAAATGCAGATGGCTCTTCAATAAACAGCCCTAATGAGGTTATTGTAGAAAAGTTTAAAGCTATAACAGGCATCCAAGAACGACGTTATATTAAAAATGAATTCACCAATTCTGACATTGCATTTTTTGCTGCTGAAAAAGCCATTGAAGATGCAAAAATTGATAAAGAAAGTTTAGACTATATAATTGTTGCCCACAATTATGGAGACATAAAGCACGACACTGACCAAAGTGACGCTGTGCCAAGCATAGCATCTCGTGTTAAGCATCTGTTGAAAATTGAAAACCCAAAATGTGTAGGTTACGATTTGCTTTTTGGTTGCCCAGGATGGATAGAAGGAATTATACAAGCTAATGCATTCATAGCTTCTGGCATTGCCAAGCGTTGTTTGGTTATTGGTTCTGAAACTTTATCTCGTGTAGTTGATAAGCATGACAGAGATTCTATGATTTACAGTGATGGTGCAGGAGCGGTGATTGTAGAAAAAAGTGATGAAGACGGTGGAATTTTAGCTCATGAAACAGCAACTTTTGCGTTAGATGAAGCACATTTTATTTATTTTGGGGAAACCAATCATCCAGATATTAATGATAAGCGCAGATACATTAAAATGTACGGTCGTAAAATCTATGAATTTGCATTAACCAATGTCCCGATGGCTTTAAAATCAACAATTGAAAAAGCTGGTGTTTCAATTAACGATGTCAAGAAAATACTTATTCATCAGGCAAATGAAAAAATGGATGAAGCCATAGTGAAACGTTTTTATAAGTTACATAATAAGGAAATGCCAGAAGGTATTATGCCAATGACCATTAATCATCTTGGTAATTCAAGCGTAGCAACTGTACCAACTTTATATGATATGATTTTAAAAGGACAACTAGAAAATCAAGAAATAAACAAAGGTGATATTATTCTTTTTGCTAGTGTTGGTGCTGGGATGAATATTAATGCGCTTGTCTATAAATATTAATATAAGTACTCTCGGTATCTCGAGAAATGAATATGTACGAAAAAACATATCCAAACAAACGGTTTAAATATACCCTTCAATTTTTAACAAAACACATTGACAAATCCGAATCTATTCTAGATTTGGGAGTCAAAAATCCATTTTCGGAGATTATGATTTCAGAAGGTTATTCCGTCGAAAATACCTTTGGTGAAGATTTAGATGAGGATAGAACTGCAATTGAAAATTCTTCAGCAAAAGTTGTTACTGCTTTTGAAATATTTGAGCATCTTCTTTCACCCTATGAAGTTTTAAAATCCATAAAAGCAGAAAAGCTTTTAATTAGCGTTCCTCTTAAACTATGGTTCGCTTCTGCATATAGAAGTAAAATTGATATACGAGATAGGCACTACCACGAATTTGAAGATTGGCAACTTGATTGGCTTTTGGAAAAAACAGGATGGATAATTAAAGATAAACAAAAGTGGACCAACCCAGTTCATAAAATTGGAATACGACCTATATTGAGGCGGTTTACTCCAAGATATTATATTGTTTATGCAGAACGTAAAATAAATTCTTAAATAATAAATTTAAGATCAGTTTGTTTAGTTTTGGTGCTAATGGATTTCTACATCATAATACCAGCTCACAACGAAGAAGATTTTATTGGCAAAACTTTAAAATCTCTTTCGGAACAGACTTTGATTCCCAAAAAAATTGTTGTGGTTAATGACAATTCAACAGATCTCACACAAAAAATCGTTGAAGAATACGTTTCAAAATTTAATTGGATTTCTTTAATTAATTTTAAATCTTCCGAGAAACACCTGCCAGGTTCTAAAATCATTAATGCTTTTAATACAGGTTTAGCTGAATTAGATAATGACTTTGACGTTATCTGTAAATTTGATGCAGACCTTATTTTCCCTCCAAATTACTTAGAGCAATTAGCTTTTCATTTTAAATCCAAAAAAACCTTGGGCATGACTTCTGGTTTCTGCTATATTGAAAAAAATAATACTTGGATTTTAGAAAACCTCACCAACAAAGACCATATTAGAGGTGCTTTAAAAGCTTACAGAAAAGATTGTTTTGAGCAAATAGGACAGTTAAAAGCTTCAATGGGTTGGGACACTGTTGATGAGTTACTCGCCAAATATCATGGCTGGGAGATTTTAACAGATGAATCACTCCATGTAAAACACCTGAAACCTACCGGAAAATCGTATAATAAAGCTTCAAAATACCTTCAAGGAGAAGCGATGTACAAAATGCGTTACGGGTTTTGGATAACTTCAATTTCCGCTTTAAAATTAGCATTTAAGAAAAATAAAATTCGCCTTTTTAAAGATTATATATCAGGATATTTTAAAGCAAAATCCAATCATTCTGAATACCTTGTTTCAGCAGAAGAAGGTAAGTTTATTAGAAATTTGCGATGGAAAGGTATTTTGAATAAATTCTTCTAATCAAACACAAAACCCAATGGCTTACCTGTTGCACTATTTGGAAAACTAATTCCTAAGAGTGCCGAAATGGTTGGTGCTATATCTGGAATTACCGTTTTGGCAAAAGTTTCGCCGTGCTTAATACCTTTTCCAAAGAACAACAATGGCACATGTGTGTCGTGATTTAATCCGCTTCCGTGTGTAGAGCCCGTTTTTCCGTAAGAAATATAATCTGGATCTGGTACTAAAAGAATATCACCAGAGCGCTTTTGGCTAAATCCATTTTGAAGCAGCTCTTCTATACCTGTTGTAAAATTTGAAGTTACCATAGTATGTGCAGAATACACTTTATCTACTCGATTGTATTTAATTAATTCATTGACCAGTTGCTCTGCCACAGCATTAATATTCAAACCCAAACTGTCAATATGTTTTCTATTTAAAAACATTTGATTGTTGCTTACATTTTCTACAATATCAGCATTCTTAAATCTACTCATGAGGTATTTATCAAACCTTGTTTTAGTGGCTTTGTTATCTAAATATCCTGCAGGAATACGCATACTTCTTAAATAATTTGGCACATCAATTGCTCCATGATCTGCAGTTAAAAATACGGTGTATTCTCCTTTACCAACTGTTTTATCCAAAAACTCAAAGAAACGTTCTAAATCATTATCAAGCCGTAAATAAGTATCTTCAACTTCTTTTGAATTCACACCAAAATTATGGCCAACGTAATCAGTACTAGAAAAACTAACGGTTAAAACATCTGTTACATTATCTTGTCCTAATTGCTCACCTTTTAGAGCAGCCATTGCAAAATCAACAGTTAAACTGTTGCCATATGGTGTTGCCTTTAAAATATCGAACCCTCGGTTTTCATCTTTTAAAGCAGATAAATCATAAGGAAATGTTGCTTTCTCTTTTCCTCTAAAGCCACCTTCAAAATCATTGTCGTCTGCTCCACTTTCAGTATAAGTAGAAATATCTTGTATTGTGTTCCAAACTTTTAAATAAGATTCTGCTTTTTTAGAAGTATTAAAATCAGTTACCCATTGTGGCAATTCATCCATATAAAACGAACTTGTAATCCAAGCTCCTTCATCTCTTCCATGAAACCAATACGCTGCATTTGCACTATGACCTGCAGGTAAAACCGCTCCTCTATCTTTTAAGGACACACCAATAGTTTTACCACGCAGTTGAGTAAATAATCTGTTTTCATCACCAATAGTTGTTGTTAACATACGACGTGGAGACATTTTACCTGCACCATCCTTAGTCCCAATTGATTCCACAGCATCATCACCAGCGCAATACACCGTTTCTTTTATAGATTTATCGTACCAGTTATTACCTATAATACCGTGATATTTTGGTGTAGTACCTGTATAGATAGAAGCATGGCCAGGACCTGTATAGGTTGGCACATAATTAAAATGATTGTTTTTGCAATTAAAACCTTCGTGCATCATGCGTTTAAACCCACCATCTCCAAATTTGTTTTCAAATCGTGTTAAATAATCGTAACGCATTTGGTCCACTACGATACCAACCACTAATTTTGGTCGAGATTCTGTATTGTTAGCTGAAGGCGAGTTGGTTGTTTTTGCCATTTTATCTTGTGCTGAACAAGAAAATAACATCAATAAAAATATGGTTAGTATAAGGTTGTTTTTCTTCATTGTTGAAATCTATGGTCTGAATTTCAAAAATACAATTTTTAAGACATCATAATTTAAAGGAATTGTTATTATAACAAACTTTAGCAATTAGACTTTTAAAGAATTTAGAATATCAAAAATTTGAATACGGCAACAATATCTTAGATGGAATCAAAAAAATTGGACTTAAAAAAAGTGTTTCACTAATCATTTTTCATAATTTAGCACTAATAAATTCTTACATGACTTACCTGCACAATATTGGTACTTATTTTATAATGGTTAAAGACATTTTTCGTAAACCTACAAAATGGTCCGTTATGAAAACTTTGGTCTTAAAAGATATTGATGATCTTATAATTGGATCTCTTGGTATTGTTGCTTTTATCTCGTTTTTTGTTGGTGGAGTTGTTGCCATACAAACCTCTTTGAATATAGACAACCCACTAATACCAAAATATTTAGTTGGTTTCGCAACAAGACAATCTATTGTTTTAGAATTTGCCCCTACTTTCATTTCCATTATTATGGCAGGTAAAGTAGGCTCTTATATTACATCGAGTATTGGCACTATGCGTGTTACAGAACAGATTGATGCTTTAGAAGTTATGGGAATAAATGCCATTAATTATTTGGTTTTTCCAAAATTCATTGCCTTATCACTTTATCCCTTTGTAATCTCTATTGCGATGTTTTTAGGTATTTTAGGTGGATTAATCGCTTGTGTTTATGGAGGCTATGGCACATTCGACAACTATATTGAAGGTGTACAGACCGACTTTATTGTGTTTCACATGATTTATGCTTTTATAAAAACCATGGTTTTTGCATTTGTATTAGCGACTATTCCTTCTTTCTATGGCTATTTTATGAAAGGTGGAGCTTTAGAAGTAGGAAAAGCAAGTACAACTTCTTTTGTTTGGACTAGTGTGGTTATTATATTATTAAACTTTTTACTAACCAGTTTACTCTTGGGCTAATGATAGAAGTTAAGGACATACACAAATCTTTTGGTGATGCTCATATTTTAAAAGGAATTTCTACTTCTTTTGAAAAAGGGAAAACCAACCTAATCATTGGACAAAGTGGTTCGGGTAAAACTGTTTTCCTAAAATGCCTACTCGGCTTGTTTGATTTTGAAAAAGGTTCTATTGCTTACGAAGGAAAAAATTTCAGTGACCTAAGTCAAGATGAAAGAACAGATTTACGGTCGGAAATGGGAATGGTTTTTCAAGGCAGTGCATTATTTGATTCAATGACCATTATAGAGAACGTAATGTTTCCCTTGCGTATGTTCACCAAACAAAGTAAAAGTGAAATGCAAGACAGAGCTGATGTGGTTTTAAACCGTGTGAACCTTTCTGACGCACACAATAAAATGCCAAGTGAAGCTTCAGGTGGTATGCAAAAACGTGTAGCAATTGCCAGAGCTATTGTAAACAACCCAAAGTATTTATTTTGTGATGAACCTAACTCTGGTCTAGACCCTAAAACAGCAATGGTGATAGATAATTTGATTCAGGAAATAACGGATGAATTCAATATTACCACAGTTATCAACACGCACGATATGAACTCTGTTATGGAAATTGGCGAGAAAATATTATTCCTAAAAGATGGCTTAAAAGAATGGGAAGGCACTAAAGAGACCATCTTTAAAACAGATAATAAAGCTGTTACCAATTTTGTTTATTCTTCAGAATTATTCAAAAAAGTACGTAAAATGTATATCGAGGAAGATGATTAAAACTTTAATTTCTTCGAACTAAAACCGTATCTACCTTTAACTCTTTCTTTAACCATTGTTGAAGTTGACGTTCGCGATTAACCACGACACTATCAGATAAAGCTGCTTTCCACTTTACATTAGCAACTGTTACAGTATCTATATTTATAAAGTCATTAGATTCTAACATTTTGGCATAACCAAAAAACTGAAGATCGTTAAATCTTACTTTTGCATCTCGAGACAATTTGCTAAAAGAAACCTCACTTTTATTTGAGTTTTTAGATTCTATAACTTTGTTGAGATTAGAGATATTAGCCTCCAATTCTGTTATTTGGGATTGTAGTCCTTTTATAATATTATCTTTTTCGTCCAAGTCTCTTATTGCTCTATCATAAGCATCAGAAATTTTATCAAAACTTCTGTTTTTATTACCCTTAATAATTAATTCGAAATCTTTTATTTTATCGTAGTTTTTAATTTCATTTTTTAAATCGGCTACTGTAGCGTCAGAGACCTCACCATTGAAATACAAAACAATTTCTTCATCTTCCCAACGTGGAATTCCCTTCTGAAACCATAACTCATTATTATCTTCAATTTCATTTTTCTTAAAACTGTTATAATCACCTTCAAGACCTGTTTGTGTAATAAAATTAATAAATGTCCAAATGGCTGGTGCCATAACCAAAACCGCAATTAATGATGCTAAACGTGCAATTCTTTTTCGCTTTTTTGAATTGGCATATTTTAACATTGGAAAACGAAGCACTTTTAAAACCAAGAATGTCGCCAGAGCTATAAATATTGTATTGATGGTGAACAAGTACATAGCTCCAATAAAAATTTCCCAATCGTGAGCCAATCCGTATCCTGCAGTACATAATGGCGGCATTAAAGCTGTTGCAATAGCCACACCAAATATCACTGAAGCAATTGTTCCTTTTTTGGTCCTTGCAATGATTAGAGCCGCTCCACCAAAAAACGCAATTAAAACATCTCTTAGATCGGGTTTAGTTCTGCCAAAAAGTTCATTGGTCATAATATCAGCTGACGGAAAGAATTTAAAAAACAGAAAAGCCGTTAGCAAACTGAGAACAATCATGGTAGCAAGATTGATCAATGATTTTTTTAAAGTATCAATATCATTAATGGCTATTGAAAGTCCCATGCCCAAAATAGGACCCATTAAAGGGGAAATTAACATGGCACCTATTACCACTGCTGGTGAATCTGCATTAAGCCCAATAGAAGCTACAAAGATAGAGCATACCAAAATCCAAGCTGTTGCTCCTTTAAAAGGGATATCTCCTTTTATTGCTGTAATTGTTGCATCTCTATCCGTATCATCCCTAAAATCTAAAAGCTCGCTCAAAAACGTTTTTACACTAGCGAATAATCCTTGTGCATCTTTTTTTACAGCTTCTTTTTTTTCTTCAACAGCTTTTTCTTTGTCAACTTGCTGTTGTTGCTCTTCTTCTTCAGAAAAATTGAATTTATTTTCGTCGCTCATTTTATCCGTATTCTTCTCCAAAATTAGCTTTTACATTTTGGAGTACTTTTTTTATATCTTGTTCTTTCGATTTTGGGAAGATAAGTAAAACTTCGTCTTTATCAACTACAATGTAATCCTTTAACCCATCGATAACAACCACCTTATCTTTTTTTGAACGGATCATATTTCCGTTGGCATCTTCCAATAATGTCTTGGCATTCACTACAGCATTTTTGTCTTTATCCTTGTCTAATTTATCATAAAGACTTCCCCAAGTTCCTAGATCATTCCAATCGAAAGTGGCTGGCAAAACATATACATTTTTAGAGGATTCCATAATTGCATAATCTACAGAGATGTTATTTGCTTTTACATAATTTTGAAGTATAAATTGTTCTTCTCTCTCAGTATTATAGTCATCAATTCCGTTGGCAAATAGTTCATATAGCTCTACTTGGTTATTTCTAAATGCCTCAACCACACTTTTTACGCTCCACATAAAAATCCCTGCGTTCCAAAGAAAATTACCTTGATTAATAAATTCCTTTGCTGTTTCGTAATCTGGTTTTTCCCTAAATTGATTAACAGGTTTTATACTAGAAGAATCCGATTTATCATATTCAATATAACCGTATCCTGTATTTGGAAATGTTGGTTTAATACCCAACGTCATTAATGCATCATTTGTTTGGCAAAAATCAAAAGCTTGTTTTACGTCTTCCGTAAACGCTTGTTCGTCTTCAATCCAATGATCACTTGGTGCTACAACCATTAAGGCTTCACTGTTTTCTTTCTGAATTTTTAAAGCTGCATATAAAATACATGGAGCTGTATTACGCATAGCAGGTTCTAAAACAACTTGTCGTTTTGTAACTTCTGGCAACTGCTCAAACACCAAATCATTGTATCTTTCATTGGTTAAAATGAATATATTTTCTTTCGGGATTATATTTGAAAGCCTATTGAACGTTTTCTGTATTAAGGTATCACCAGTCCCAAGCATATCATGAAACTGTTTAGGAAAATCTTGTGTACTTACAGGCCAAAATCTTGAGCCTACTCCACCTGCCATTAGTATGGCATAATAATTTTTATTTTTCATGTACTTTAATTAATCAATTCCACCTCTGCATTAGGGTTAAACAAATATAGCTTACCTGTTTTAACTTCTACACATTCAAACCGTTTTCTTCTTTGTTTACCACGTTTAAAAACTTTACCATTATACAATTTAAAATCTTTGCCCAATGGTACTTCAAAAACATAATAATTATCATTGGCAGCATTAAATTGCTTTAATGCCAAAGCTAACCTTGTATCAGTATCGCTCGATGCTTTAGGGTTTTTAAAATGCTTTGCTAATATTGGCAATAATTCTGAAGGAAAAATATTAGGCTGTATAAAAGGTAGCATTAAATGCTGAAAAGTTTGTTTCCACTCTTTACCATGAGGCTTTACAAACCTTCCGTATTTTTTATATGTTTCAAAATGCGCAATTTCATGAATCAAAGTAATTAAAAACCGATAGGGATTAAGATTTGAATTTACTGTAATCTGGTGCATACCATCAGGCAATTGTTTATAATCTCCATGTCTAGTTTTTCTTTCCTTTTTAACTTTTACAATTAAGTTATCAGTATCCAATAAGTCACTGACCATGCGCAATGCCTGTTCTGGAATGTAGTTTGAGAGTTGTGCTTGCATTTGTGCAAAAATAAAACAATAATCTATAAACTTCACCAATCATTATTTGCGTTTACTCGTAATTTTATTAACGTAATACACTTGAAATTGGCTCATAAATCTATTAACTTAGCTATGATTGCTAAAAAAAATCTTACAAATGGCATTTATTGATTATTATAAAATTCTGGGTGTTGATAAAAATGCAACCAAAGCCGAAATTAAAAAGGCATACCGAAAACTGGCGAGAAAACACCATCCTGACCTCAACCCTAACGATAAAGAAGCTGAGCTGAAATTTAAGCAAGTTAATGAGGCACATGAGGTTTTGAGTAATGAAGAAAAACGTAAAAAGTACGATAAATACGGAGAAAACTGGCAACAGGGAGAAGCTTACGAACAAGCTCAAAAACACCAATATTCCCAACAGCAAGGTCAATACCAACGTAGCTCTGGTTTTGAAGGATTTGAAGGCTTTGGTGAAGGAGAATATTCTGATTTTTTTGAGTCTATGTTTGGTGGTGGCTTTTCTGGAGGAAGCCGAAGCTCTGGCAATGTAAAATTCCGTGGGCAAGATTTTAATGCACAGCTTCAGCTAAATCTTAAAGATGTGTACACTACCCAAAAGCAAGTCTTAACAGTTAAGGGCAAAAATATTCGATTAACTATTCCGGCTGGCGTCACAAATGGACAGGTTATAAAAATTAATGGGAAAGGTGGACCTGGTGTTAACGGTGGACCAAACGGCGACCTTTATATAGAGTTTAACATTATGAATAACACCTCTTTTAAACGAGATGGATCCAACCTTTACAGTGATGTAGACTTAAGCTTATATAAAGCGGTTTTAGGTGGAGATATAACTGTAAACACTTTTAACGGTAAAGTAAAACTAAAAGTAAAACCTTTGACTCAAACCGGGAGCCAAGTAAAACTAAAAGGAAAAGGATTTCCTAAATACAGAAAAGAAAATGAGTTTGGAGACCTTTACATTACTTACAATGTGAAACTACCAAAAAAACTTAGCGAAAAAGAGAAAGAACTTTTTGAAGAATTAGCAAAACTACAATAGCAATGAAAGATATACATTACGTAGCCATACCTGATTTATGCACTCACTATCAGTTAGAAATGTCCTTTTTTACTGGTCTAAAAGATTATGGGCTTATTGAGATTATTTCCGTTGAAAAGACTAACTGTATCCACCAAGAGCATGTTGCAGATCTTGAGAAAATGATACGTTTACATCAAGATTTAAATCTCAATTTTGAAGGTATTGACACGGTTTTTAACCTTTTAAATAAAATTGACAAATTAAAATCCGAACTCAACCAAACAAAAAATAGATTGAGACTATACGAAAGCGAGTAAACTTGCTTATGAGTTGTAAAGGTTTAATATCTGTCTCTTATACACATCTCCGAGCCCACGAGACCGAGGCTGATCT
>OJDK01000410.1_pt1 | contig 19139 bp, 19 predicted proteins | sample 1592791 | NCBI WGS metagenome assembly OJDK01 (sample SAMN05416878, study PRJEB24817) | seawater metagenome | isolation source: Sea water | place: Canada:Atlantic | collected 2013-11
TACGAGATCAGCCTCGGTCTCGTGGGCTCGGAGATGTGTATAAGAGACAGAAAATTTAAAGTTCAATTATGAAAAAAATAATGTTACTAAGCATTTGCTCATTAGTGCTACTATCTTCTTGCGTATCTAAAAAAGAATATGCAGCACTTGAAGCAAAACAAAAAGAAACACAAGATTTACTGAATTCGGCAACTGTAAAGTTAAACAGCTGTTTATCTGACAAAGCTGCGTCAATGGCTCGTGTCGAAACTATGAAAGATCAACTTGTGGATTTACGTAAAGCCAATCAGGATTTAATTGACACCAAAGGAGATTTAACCATCCTAACTAAAAAAGGATCTGAAAATCTTGAAAAATCTTTAGAAAGCTTAAAAGAACGTGACCTAAAAATCACAAGATTACAAGATGCTTTAAACAAAAAGGATAGTGTAACTTTAGCTGTAGTAACTAGTCTTAAAAAGGCAGTTGGCATCAATGATCCAGACATTGAGGTAAACGTTGAAAAAGGTGTGGTATTTATCTCTATTGCAGATAAATTATTGTTCCAAAGTGGAAGTTATACTGTAACTAGCAGAGCAAAAGAGGTTTTAGCTAAAGTTGCCAAAGTAATCAATAGCAAGCCAGATTTTGAAGCTATGGTAGAGGCACATACAGACAACGTACCTTACAATAAGCCACCATTATTAGACAACTGGGATTTAAGCGTAAAACGTGCAACTTCAGTAGTTAGGGTTTTAGAAAATTTAGAAGTAAACCCTCAACAACTTGTTGCTGCAGGACGTAGCTATCATGTTCCTTTAGTAGAAAATGATACTGCTGCAAATAGAGCAAAAAACAGACGTACACGTATTGTTGTAATGCCTAAAATAGATCAGTTCTATGCTATGGTAGAAGAAGAAATGAAAAATTTATCTGAGGCAGAAGGCAACTAAGTTTAGTTAGATTTTAAATATATTAAAAACCCAATGCAAAAGCATTGGGTTTTTAGTTTAGCCTGTTTTCGATTTTAGTTTAAGTTATCATACGATTTTACCAATCTTATAAATTCAGCTCTGTAACCCTCTTTATCCTCTCCTCTCCCATTTTCAGCAAGCTCAAGCACTTTAGCAGTTTTAGTGTTATTACAATACTTAGAGTTTCTTATTTGCATACCAAACAATGCCACTGCTGAAGCAAATTTCATATCCTCGGAACTTTCAGAAAGCTTGTTATTTTGAACATGTACCATTTCAATACTCTTAGATTCATCTGGTTTTTTGTACCTGAATTTTACCGTAAACAGTTCATCATTATAATTTGACATTGCCTTTGTTTGACTGTATTTTAAATTGGGTATCGTTTTGAGATAATCACTATTTACACCAGCCGGAATTACTTCATAAAGTGCAGTTACCGTGTGTCCGTTTCCTAATTCACCTGCATCTATTGTATCATCAATAAAATCTTCATCAGCCAACAACCTATTTTCATAACCGATTAAACGATAGGCTTGCACTTTTTTTGGGTTAAATTCTACTTGAATCTTAACATCTTTTGCAATTGTGTAGAGTGTGCCGCCAAATTCTTTTCCAAATACCTTTTGGGCTTCTTGCATCGTGTCAATATAAGCATGGTTACCGTTTCCTTTGTCTGCTAAAATTTCTAATTTTGAATCTTTATAGTTTCCGTAGCCAAATCCCAAAACAGATAAAAACACTCCCGATTTACGTTTCTGTTCAATTAAAGTTTGCATATCAGTATCGCTAGATGCGCCAACATTAAAATCTCCATCGGTTGCCAGTATTACGCGGTTGTTGCCGTTTTTTTTGAAATTTTCCTCAGCTAACTTATAAGCTAATTTAATTCCTGCACCACCTGCTGTTGAACCACCAGATTGTAGATGGTTTAAAGCTGCTAAAATCTTTTCTTTTTCGTCTCCAGATGTTGGCTCTAACACCACACCAGCTGCTCCAGCGTAAACCACAATCGAAACCTTATCTTTTTCTCGAAGTTGATTTACCAGTAGTTTGAACGCAGATTTTAATAATGGTAATTTATTCTGGCTTCCCATTGAACCTGAAACATCAATTAAAAAAGTAAGGTTTGAAGCTGGAAGATCATCATTTTTATATGTCTTTCCCTGAAGACCAATTCGAACCAATTGTGTATCCTCATGCCAAGGAGTTGCCACAACTTCTGTATTAATTGAAAACGGATGCTTGCCTGTTGGTTGCGGATAATTGTAAGTAAAATAATTTACCATTTCTTCAATTTTTACAGCATCTGGTCTTATGTTCTCCCCATTGTTTATCATTCGCCTAACATTACTGTAAGATGCTTTATCTACATCAATTGAAAAAGTTGAAAGAGGCGTTGAAGTTGTTCTTTTGAATGGGTTTTCTTGAATTTGAGCATAAGATTCATTTAAAAAATCATTCACCATATCAAAGTCCACATTGTTTGTATGCCCTTTTGTTCGCATAACAATAACACCTTTCGAACCTTCATAACCAAATACCACGTTACCTTGTTGTGCATTGAGGATTTCAATATGCTTTATTTTGTCTGCATCTATAGTTTTGAATTTAGTTTCTGTAATGGTTTTTCCGTCTAAAATGTAAAGTGGCTCTTTAGTTTTTACATCTTTAGTGCCTCTAATTTTAACTGAGTTATTAGAGTTTGAGTTTGTTATCGGAACTCCTGCTACTCTTCCAGAGAGTTTTGAAGCAATGGTTGTCTTTTGTTTTGAATAATTCCCTCTACTATTATCATACATAGAGTAAGCAGTAACAACAACCTCCTCCAAGCTGTTATCTGTTTTCAATGCAACATTAATAGTATTGGATTTTCCAACTGTAACTTTTTTTGTTTTCAAACCCACATAACTAAAAACCAGTTTATCTCCCTCTTTAGCTTTAATGGAATATTTGCCATCAAAATTTGTTTGCGCTCCTGTAGTAGTTCCCTTAACTATTATTGAAGCTCCGGGTAATGGCAAGCCATCATCTGCAGTTGTTATAAGTCCCGTAATGTTTTTTTCTTGTGCATTTAGCTGTATTGATAAAAGCAATACCATGCATAGTTGTAATAGATTTTTCATAATTATTTAATTTTAATGGTTATTTAATCTTTAATGACAGAGATTATCTCTGGCAAAAGCGCAATAGCAGTAAGCATCACAGCATTGCTTTTTGGTTTGGTGGTTTTGAGTTGTGTTGTAGTGTTTAGCGATGTTACTTCTTTAGCTTTTCTATTTGGAACACGAATAATTACCACCATATTTTTTGCTGTTTCTACATAATTTTCTTTGGTATAATTGTAAGCCAATTCAATACCTTCGTTCTTAAATTTTTTTATGCTGGTTTTGGGATGTTCAATAGCATATAATAACTTTTTTATATCTATTGCTTTAGCTTGTTCTAAAGCAATACCATTGTACTCTGAATAAGTTGCAATACTTATAGAATCCTTTGCATTACTACGTTCTGAAAATATCTTTAAAGCTTGTTTTAGAATGACTTTGTCTTCTGTATTGAAGCTGTCTCCATAAGTTTCGATTAAAAAAGTTGAATTTTTGGTTTGTGTAGAATCAGTTTCAACTTTATAATTTTCAACAATGAAAGTTATGAGATTATCCAAGGTAATGGACTCGGTTTCAATAGTCTTATTTTGCGCGAAATTTGCAACTGAAACTATCAACACAAATGAGAGAGAGAATAATGTTTTCATAGGATTGGTGTTTTAAAGTTTACATAAAACTAAATACCAATCAATGATTTTAAAACCACCAATGAGTTAAGTGGTGATTTGAGTGAGTTAACTAATGTAATGCCTTTGCTATTGTTTTTTTTCGTTGAATTTTACCGCTAGAAGTTTCTACGAATTTTTCAACTGTGAAGACATGCCTTGGAATTTCAAAACGACCTAAATCCTTATTTTTTTTGATGTTTGCCAGAATAGCTTCTGGAGATTCAGTTAAATTTTCAACAATAAGAATTAATTTTTCTCCTAATACTGAATCCTCTTCTCCCGCAACAAAAAACCTCGATTTTACGTAAGATTGTAATTTACTTTCTATTTGTTCGGGAAACAATTTTACTCCACCTGAGTTAATTACATTATCATACCTGCCTAACCATTTAAACTCAGTTTCGGATTTTAAATCAACAATATCGTTTGTTATTAACTTTTCACTCACTAAACCTGGAGCATTAATTACCAAGCATTGTCTTTCATCTTGTTCAAAAGAAACATTTTTTAGTGCCTTAAAACAATCTTGTCCTTTATTGTTTTTGGACTGAAGCGGTTTTACAGCTATGTGCGTTACCGTTTCGGTCATCCCGTAAGTTTCGTAAAATTTTGAAGGATTGTTTTTTATTTTATTCTTTATGATGGCACTTACTTGTGAGCCACCAATAATAATTTTATCAATATTTTGAAGATTATTGATTGTATTTTGAACTTGAAGCGGCACCATTGCGCTAAAATGATAGTGTTTATTAGTATCGAAAACGGGTTGTGAAGCTGGTTGAACACAATCAATTTCTAATCCCAAAACCATAGCTCTAACAAGCATCATTTTGCCAGCAATATAAGAACAAGGTAAACATAACAATGCTTTGTTTCCCTGCTTTAAATTGAAAAAATCGCCTGTAGCCAATGCAGAATTTACCATTGACTGTTTAAAGATTTCAATAATTTTAGGTTTGCCAGTTGAGCCAGATGATTTTACAAATAAAAAATCCTTTTCACTTAACCAATCGATTAAAAAAATCCCAATTTCTTTTTCATAGGTTTCACCTTCCTTAATAAAGCTATACGCAAGTTCCTTTAAATCTTCATGGCTGTAATAATTGCCATTAAGTTTGAAAGACTTGTGAATTCTATTGAAAGGCAATGTCATTATTAAATAATTTTATAGTCTTCTTTTGGTGGCTCTTCCACTTGCCCAAATAACTTATCCTTCCAGTTTTTCCAACCGTAAACTCTTCCAAGGATCAACAGTATTATAGGGAATACAATGAAAACAGGCATAAAGATATCTGCAAAAGCAGCACCAGTTGGTTCGGATGTATCTTTTAAAATAGAATGTGTCTGAAAAGCCGTCCAATCTGCAGTTACCAATAATGCCGTAAATAAATTATTTGCGGCATGGAATCCTAAAGCAAGCTCCAAACCCTTGTCCATTAAGGTCATTATACCTAAAAACAAACCTGTTCCTATATAATAAACCATAATAACCTTACCTAGTTTATCTACTTCTGGATTTGCAATATGCAACATCCCAAAAACCACAGATGTTATGATTAATGGCACCCACTTATTCTTTACCAGAACACCTATACCTTGCATCAAATAACCTCTAAACAAATATTCTTCAAAACTGGTTTGCAGTGGCACTAAAACAATAGCTATTACTGCTAAAACCAAGAATTTATTCAGATTAAAATTTACAACATAATCTTCTGGTGATAAATAATAGTCTAACACTACTAATCCAGAAGAAAAAACACCCCAAACCATAAACATAGAAAATACACGTTTCCAATCAATTTTAGCTCTAGATGTGGTTAAGCTTTTAAAAGTTTGTTTGTGTAAAAGTTTTACCGCAAAGATTAAAAACAGTAAACCACCTGCAAATGGCAACAACATAAATAAGAGATTAAGGTTAGGTTCAAATAATGACAGCAAATAATTGGTATCATCCATTCTACTCATGTCTAACTCGTTGTTGAATTGTTTGTAAAGAATGCCTGCCATATGCGGACCAGAAAAAATAAAAACTCCTATAATGGCTATAATTACTCCTATGATATATCTCCACCAATCGTGCAAACCTGTATAAGCCTGTTGTATATAATTTAATTTCATCTATTTAATAATTGATATTTAATTGTTATAAATTGAAGTTCCAATGATTGGAGTTATTGTAATGTAAAGTACCATTTTTTACTGTTAATGGCGATTCAAAATTATTGGTAAATAAACTACCTGTTCCCAAACCTTGTGGCATTTTGTTTTTCAGTGTGTAAGTCCATTGAGATATGGCGTTTAGTCCTACATTACTTTCTAAAGCACTGGTAATCCACCACTTTATTTTTAAATCTTCAGCACTATCTATCCATTGCTTACTTCCTTTAAAACCACCTACCAAACTTGGTTTAAGAATAATGTATTGTGGCTTAATGGTATTTAATACTTTTTCTTTTTCTTCATTTGAAAACACTCCTATTAATTCTTCATCTAAAGCAATAGGAATGGGAGTCTGTTCACAAAGGTTTGCCATAGCTTCAAACTGTTTCGGCTTAATAGGCTGTTCTATAGAATGTAATTTGAAGTCCGATAGTCGTTTTAATTTTTCTAAGGCTTCATCTTTTGAAAATGCTCCATTGGCATCAACCCTTAATTCAATGTCGGATGTAGAAAATTCTTTCCTAATGGATTTTAAAATATTTAATTCAGTTTGAAAATCAATCGCACCAATTTTTAATTTAATGCAATCAAATCCTGCTTCAATTTTTTCTTCAATCTGTTTTCTCATAAAGGCTTCTTCTCCCATCCATACCAAACCATTAATAGAAATACCGTCGAGTCCTTTTGTAAATGCTGATGGAAACAATTCAAATCTGTTTGAACTCTCTAAAGATTTAAAAGCCATTTCCAATCCAAATTGAATACTAGGATATTCTATAAGTTCAGGAAGTAATTTATCTAAACCAAAATGAATGTTTTGGCAAGTCCATGCTAATTTTTCTTCATAATTTGGTTTATCATCAACTGAAAGACCTCTTAAAATTCCGCATTCACCTATACCTATTTTTCCATTTTCCTCTACAATGAGGAACCACGTTTCTTTAGTGGTCATTACGCCACGCGAGGTTCCGCTAGGTCGCTTAAAGTTTAGTGTGTACTTATGGTAACTTGCTTTCATTCTTAATTTCAAAAATACTCAAATAATTCGTAAATTGTACGTCACAAATCTTTGATAAAATGCCCAATTTTCCAAATATAATTCTCTATGCAATTCCCTTTTTTATTTTGGCGATGTTGCTAGAATTGTATGTAACCACAAAGCAGCAAATTAAAAGCTACGAAGGTAAGGATGCTTTTTCATCCATTGCCATGGGCTTGGGCAACGTATTTTTAGGTTTTGGCAGTAAGGCTTTAGTTTTATTACTGTTTTTTTTGGTATATGATAATTTTAGGTTGTTTACCATTCCGGTAGCGTGGTGGTCATTTGTACTACTCTTTTTTGCAGATGATTTCTCTTATTATTGGTTTCATAGAATTTCTCACGAATGTCGCATATTTTGGGCATCGCACGTTGTCCACCACTCCTCTCAGCATTATAATTTAAGTACGGCTTTGCGACAAACGTGGTCGGGCGGATTTTACACCTTTATATTTTGGTTGTGGTTGCCGTTACTAGGCTTTCATCCGGCAATGATCTTATTGCAAATGTCCGTAAGTTTATTGTATCAATTCTGGATTCACACAGAAGCAATTGATAAAATGCCAAAATGGTTTGAAGCTGTTTTTAACACACCATCACACCATCGCGTTCACCATGGCAGTAACCCAATTTATTTAGATAGAAACCATGCAGGCATACTTATTATTTGGGATCGACTATTTGGAACATTTCAACCCGAATTGAAAGAAGAAAAAGTAAAATATGGCTTGGTTACCAACATCAATACTTATAATCCGGTGAAGATTGCTTTTTTAGAATGGTGGTATATGGGAAAGGATGCTTTTTCTGGAAAAAAATCTTTTAAACATCGCATAAACTATTTCCTAAAACCTCCAGGCTGGAAACATGATGGTACCGGAAAAGTTAGTGATGATCTCCGTAATGAATGGTTGGATTCATTTGGCTCTCCATCTTCAATGGACAGTGAGCAGCCTCAAACTCATATACAATCACAGTTTTCAGTAGAAAATGATAAATAAAACATGACCTTTAAAAATAAAGTGATTTGGATTACAGGTGCTTCTAGCGGAATTGGGAAGTCACTTGCACTAGAACTATCTAAGCAAAATTGCAAACTCATTCTTTCCTCCCGTCGCGAAAAAGCTTTAACAGAAGTAAAAACCCAATGTGCCAACCAAAAAAATATTAGGATTCTCCCTTTTGATTTGGCAGATTATTTAAACATGAAACCTATTGCTAAAAACGCCATCTCATTATTTGGAAATATTGATATGCTTATTAATAATGGAGGCATTAGTCAGCGATCATTAATTATTGATACTGATATTTCTGTAGATAAGAAATTGATGGATGTTGATTATTTAGGTACGGTTGCTTTAAGCAAAGCTATTTTACCCCATTTTGTAAACAAACAGTCTGGACACTTTGTAACTGTCACCAGCTTAATGGGAAAATTCGGTTCTCCTTATCGATCTGGCTATTGTGGTGCCAAGCACGCCTTGTATGGTTTCTTTGATGTGTTGCGCATGGAACACGAAAAAGACAGTATAAAAGTTACAATGATTTGCCCTGGTTTTGTAGATACAAATGTTGCACGGAATGCTTTAACCGGAAACGGGAATCCTCAAAAATCCCAAGATAATGCTACTGCAAAAGGACTCAATGTTTCTGTATTTACAAAACAAATGCTTAAAGCCATTAAAAAGGAAAAATTTGAAGTTTATATAGGTAAGGGAGAAACTAAGGGAATTTTATTGAAACGGTTTTTTCCTAGGATATTACATCGGGTGGTTATAAAAAGCCAAGTGAAGTAACGGAAAGGAAAACGCTTAAATAACGGTTTAAGTAATAACAGATCTGTTTTTATTCGGTTCTTAAAGTTTCTATTTTTGTACATGAATTGGTTTCTTCTTTATTGCTGAAACAACCCCAATTTCCATCATTGAGTTTTATATTTAATTCGTCAGCGCAGTTTTTACAAGTAACAGTTATATCACTTAATTTTAATCCTTTTTTGAATTCAGTCAATTTTGAAGCTGTTTTGACTGAATTTCTATTAGTGGAGCCTAATAATACAAGTGTTTTTTTGTTGGTTTGGTTGTCAATAATATTTACAATTTCTAGGTTCTCAATTGTAGCATTTATCTCTTCGCTTACCTGAATTCTTTTATTCCATTCTTCGACCAAGTTTTCAATTGAAATTGGTTTATCATTAAAGTTATACAATGAAATAGAATTAATTTCAGATTTAGTATAATCAGTTTTTAGGGTATTACAGGATAAAACAGTTAAAAAAATTATTGAAACACAAATTAAATTTTTCATAATATTTTGTTTTTAAATCACTTACAAGATACAAAATAAAAACGTTCATATCTGTTTAGCTATATTATGTTAAGTTAGGTCAAATACTACAACTCAACACTCTCACCTATTTCTAGTAACATTAAGTCTTTGTCTTTTTCAAAAAATTTGCGTTTAGCTTCTTCGTGGTCAATTTCTATGTAACCAAAAGTATCGTAATGGCAGCCCAAAATTTTGTTGCAGTTTATAAAATCACTCGCAATGATGGCATCACCTATTCCCATTGTGAAATTATCTCCAATTGGTAAAATTGCCAAGTCTAGTACTGTGTGTAATGGAATTAATTTCATGTCCATAGTCAATGCCGTATCACCTGCTATATAAATATTTTTATGTTCCCCTTCAATTATAAAGCCTCCTGGTTGACCGCCATATTTGCCATCTGGAAATGACGAGGTGTGTATAGCGTTTACGTATTTAACTGTTCCGAATTCAAAGTCCCAAGAACCACCATGATTCATTGGATGTCCCTCTAAACCTAAATCTTGATAATGGTTTATAATTTCATAATTTGAAACAATTACAGCTCCTGTTCGTTTGGCTATGGTTTCAACATCTAATGTATGATCTTCGTGTGCGTGGGTCACTAAAATGTAATCTGCTTTTAGTGTGTTAACGTCAATATTCTTCGCATTATCGTTTCCTGTTATAAAAGGATCTACTAGAATATGTATGTCTTTAATTTGTATCCCAAATGAGGCATGTCCGTAGAATGTAATTTTCATCTTTGTAAAATTTAAAGTTTAATACTCACTTTAAATTTAACACAAAATATAACCAATGCCTAACAATATTGAAAAGAGAAATGTAGATAGTGCCAATACTTTAAGCTGACTGTCAAAATCATTAGCTTCTTTAGCTGCTTTTATTTTTTTAATGTGAAGCGTTAACGGAAGAAATGCTATGAGGTATAAAAAATTATAAGGTTCTACATAATACAATATTGAAAATAACACTGTAATAACCATTGCTCCAATAATCAAAAAATAATGATATATTTTTGCACGTACTAATCCCAATTTAACTGCAAGAGTAATTTTCCCCACATTAGCATCAGATTGTATATCACGCATATTATTGAGGTTTAAAACACCTACACTCAATAAACCCAATGCTATTGCTGGCAGTACAGCAACGTGGTCAATTGTTTTAGTATAAAGTAGATAACTCCCTAAAGTACTCACAAGTCCAAAAAATATAAAAACAAAAATATCTCCCAAAGCTCTGTAGCCATAAGGTGAATCTCCCATTGTATAATTCATTGCTGCATAAACCGACAAACCTCCTAGAAAAACAAACAATAAGAGATAGGGAAAATTACCTGCGCCAAAGGCAGCCCAAATTAAACCTAGCGTCAAAACTATAACGATTAAAATATTCTTTTTAATAGCATCTAACATTGCTTCTGGTGAAATTTCGCCACTTTGAATAGCGCGCTTTGGGCCAACCCGCTCATCATTATCAGTACCTTTTACTCCATCACCATAATCGTTTGCTAAGTTTGATAATATCTGTAAACTAATTGTAGTTAAGATAGCTAACCCAAACACATACGGATTAAACTTGCCGTTGTAATAAGCAAAACAAGTCCCTAGAATAATCCCTGAAACCGAAAGAGGCAGTGTTCTTAAGCGCATGGCAGAAAGCCACGGTTTAATTTTTTTCATGTAGAGCAGCTTATGGAATCCATTTTTTAGGAAAGTTTGGCTTTCTTTTTTCAAGAAATGCATCTCTTCCTTCTTTGGCTTCATCTGTCATATAAGCTAAACGTGTAGCTTCACCAGCAAACACTTGCTGGCCAACCATACCATCATCAGTTAAATTCATAGCAAACTTTAGCATTTTTATGGATGTTGGTGATTTTGCTAATATTTCTTGTGCCCATTCATAGGCAGTATCTTCAAGGTCTTTGTGCGGAATCACGGCATTTACCATTCCCATTTCATAAGCTTCTTGGGCTGAGTAATTTCTTCCTAAAAAGAATATTTCTCGTGCTTTTTTCTGACCTACCATTTTTGCTAAATATGCAGATCCATAACCACCATCAAAACTTGTAACATCCGCATCTGTTTGTTTAAAAATGGCATGTTCTTTACTAGCTAAAGTTAAATCACACACTACGTGCAAACTATGTCCTCCACCAACTGCCCAACCTGGTACCACTGCAATAACTGCTTTTGGCATAAAACGGATAAGTCGTTGTACTTCTAAAATATTCAACCTATGGTATCCATCTTCTCCTACATAGCCTTGGTGACCTCTTGCTTTTTGGTCTCCACCAGAACAAAAACTCCAAACTCCATCTTTAGTTGATGGTCCTTCTGCACTTAATAATACAACTCCAATATTTACATCTTCGTTGGCATTATAAAAAGCATCGTAAAGCTCTGAAGTGGTTTTTGGTCTAAAAGCATTTCTAATATCAGGTCGGTTAAAAGCAATTCTGGCTACGCCATTATACTTTTTATAAGTAATATCCTCATATTCCTTAACATCTACCCATTTGGCTTTTGTCATAGTTTTTACAATTTAATCGCAAAAATACAGATTTAATACCTATTTCGTAAATAGAAAAAAGTGCTATGGCTTTTTTATAAAATTATCCAAATCTGACATCTTCAACTAAAATGCTGATTTTTAATAACAACCTACAACGTTTGCGGAAATTATGATTATAGTCTCTTAGATGTCAACTATTTAGGGTTTTGTGAAATTATAAGCTCATCTCTTTATTTATATTTATTTTTTTGATTTGAATCTTAAAGAATTCTTAAGTACTAAGTTAAACTTCAGAGGTTTATTAAAAACTATTGTATAAGCATAATATCTTTGCAACTCAAAAAAAATGAAGTATGCAATGTTCTCAATTAAACTTATCAGAGTCACTTATTGAATCATTTAGTATAAAAAATGGTAAACTCTCTATTTTTCATAACTACTGTGTGTTAGAAATAGATGAAGGTACCATAGTAAATTTTGAAAACAGTAAAGATTTACTTAAACATATTAATCATTACTATAAAGACGGAAGGCCTTTTGGTATAATATCAAATAGAACTGATTCTTACTCTATTGACCTTTCTGAAACTCATAAATTCAGAACTAATAAAATTCAACCTGTAGCTAAAGCCGTTGTTACATATAATGAGACTTCAAAAAGATTTATAGCTTTAGAAAACCATTTTTGTAAAATAAAAAGACAAGGGTTTCCTTCGCTTGAAAAAGCAGAAGAATGGATTTTAAATGAAGTTGAAGTTGCCAAAAAGCAAATCATTGCAATTAAAAGCTAAAAATATAAGTTTCAATCTACTAATCTTATACCTTCAGGTTCTATTGTAATTAGCCTATCCTTATACAGCGAGCCGATAGCTTTTTTAAAACTTTTTTTGCTCATTTGGAGTTGTTCCTTAATTGCCTCAGGATCTGACTTATCGTGCAGTGGCAAATAACCACTATTATCTTGAAGCGTAAATAGAATATGTTCTGCATTAGGCTCTATATTTCTATAGCCAATTTGGTTTAATGAAATATCTAACTTATTGTCTGGGCGTACTTTTTTAACAATACCTTTTAATCTATCACCAACACTTATGTCCTTATAAATATCATCATTGAATACTAAGCCTAAGTGTTTATTATTTACAATAACATTCATCCCAATTTCTGAAGGATGCGACACAATGAGATCTACTTCATCAAATTGTGCAACGGTGAGTTCTTTATTGTCTAAAAAATGATTGGTTTTACTTGAAGCGACTAAACGTTCTGTTTCTTCATCTAAGTAGCAATGCACCAAATACCAACCACCAGCTTTCATCTTAAAAGCTTGTTCTTTGAAAGGGCAAAATAATTCCTTTACCAAGCCCCAATCTAAAAATGCTCCAAATTTTGTGACCTGGTTACATCGTAACAGTGCAAAATCCCCTTTTTTAATATAAGGTTTGTCCGTAGTAGCAACGGGACGCTCTTCATTATCTAAATAAGCAAATACTTCTATCTTATCACCTATTTCAAATGTTTCTGGCACATAGCGATTTGGTAGTAAAATCTCGTTGTCTTCACCATCTCCTAAAAACAGACCTGGTTCAGTGTCCCTTAAAATTTCAAGTGTATTGTATTCGCCTAAATTTATCATGCTGCAAAGATATTGATATTTTAGTGTTGTATTGAACTAAATTTAGCATAAAAAAAGCGCTATAATAATTAAATTATAACGCTGTAGTTTATTTCTCTTTTTCGTTTAGTAAACAGATTCTTTCTTAAAATGCTTAACAAGCAAATAATAGACTACTGCTCTGTACTTATTTCTGTTTGATTTGCCGTATTTTTCAACAACTGCATCAATAGCACTATCTAACTCTGGCCCATCTTTAAGACCTAATTTTTTAATTAGAAAATTGTTTTTTACTGTAGCCAATTCTTTTTCATCAGAACCAGAAACTGTAGCTGAATCTGCATTGTAGATTGAAGGTCCTAAACCAACGGTTACTTTCGTTAGCAAATCCATATCAGCATTTACACTACACTTTTCTTTTAAATCGGCAGCATATTTTGTTATCAATTCGTCTCTTTTACTCATCTGTATTAGTTTTTAAGGTTAAATAAATAATCCATCTAAATATAGAGATTTTTTACTTAGCTCTAAAATCTTGAATGCATTTGTTAACCTAAAGTTTACTTTATGAACTTGAAATAATTCAACAGAACCTCATCATTTTTACGTGAAGGTGTGAAAATTTCTAACAATTTTGGTTGTTTACCTACATTGTAAAAAGTTTCTAATGTTGTTTTTAAATCTGATTCATTAGATACACTTGAATAGCCAAAACCATACATTTCAGAAAGCTGTTTTGCTGTAAAATTATGTTTGGTTTCAAAATAAGTATCAAAGTTTTCAGTGTTTTTGTGACCTGGCAAAATCCTAAAAATGCCACCTCCGTTATTATTCAAAATAATAATTCTGAAATTTTTAGGAATATGGTTATTCCACAGGGCATTACTGTCGTAAAAAAAGCTTAAATCACCTGAAATAAATGTCACTCGCTTTTTACTCGCAACTGCTGCACCAATTGCAGTGCTGGTACTACCGTCAATACCACTTGTACCTCTGTTGCAAAAAACTTCAGTATGTTTTGGCAATTGAAATAATTGCGTATATCTAATGGCAGAACTATTGCCAACCTGCAATTGGCTTTGCTTCGGAAGGTTTTTTAAAATTAAATTGAAAGCCAAAAAGTCTGAAAACGGAATAGTGTCCACATAATCCTCGTGCAATTTTCTTCGCTTTTGTCTTACTGCAATCCATTTGGATTTATAATCGCTTTTGGCATGATGCGTAACCTGCGGTAAAAATGTACTAAAAAATGTATTTGGTGTTAATTTTATATGCATATCCAAAGAGAAAAAAGTATCATTTGCTCTAAATAAATCTACATGCCAATGCTGTTCTGGCTTATATTTTCTGAGAAAAGCTTTAATTTTTTTTGAAACCACAAAACCACCTAATGTGAGAAGAATTTCTGGCTGAAGAGCTTCAAAATCCATATCTTCCAACGGAGCAATAATCTTATCTATACCTGGAAAGAAATCTGGATGATGAAGGTTTGATGTTGTTTCTGTAAATACCAAAACACTATCATCATCTGCCAACTCTTGTATCCATTGCTGCTCAATCGCATTTGGCTGCATAACTCCGACAAGAATCATTTTTCGCTTGGCATTTTGCCAAACATCTAAACAGCTTTTTATTTCAAATTCATCAACTTTTTCAACTCTATTTTGAAGTTTAAATGGCTTTGGATTAATACTCAATTCTTCAACCATGTCATAAAGTGGTTCGTCAAATGGAATATTGATATGTACAGGTCCGGATTTTAAGTTGGCAATAGTAAGCGCATCATGTATTTCAGATTCATTGTACGTTTGAATATCTTTTTGAAATCCTAAAAAACGTTCAAATTTAGATTCCAGATTTTTAAACATTGGCACCTCCTCGCCAGATGCAATTTTCTGTTCATCTTTTAAATCGAGTTTAAGATTGGCACTATAAAATACATGTTCTCCATAAACATTTTTTTGTTTTATGGTTTGGCCATCACCTATATCTAATAAGTGTTTAGGTCGATCTGCTGATAGAACTACCAGTGGAATATGACTGTAATATGCTTCTGAAACGGCTGGAAAATAATTTAACAGCGCACTACCAGAAGTACAGACCACAGCAACTGGTTGTTGAATTTGCTGGGCAATTCCCATAGCAAAGAATGCTGCACATCGCTCATCTACAATGCTGTAGGATTTAAAAAAGTCATCATTTGTAAAACCAATGGTTAGAGGTGCATTTCTGCTACCAGGAGATATAACAATGTGCCTAATATTATGCGTTTTACATAGTGTAACAACGGTTTGCGATAAGGGAATTTTAGAGTGTTTCATGCAGCAACAAATATAAGAAAAACCGTGTGTTTCTAATCCAAAACGTTTCCTATCGTTTTGGTTTTGTTTACCGTTTCTTGCCATTCGTTTTCGGCAACGGAATTCTTAGTAATACCACCACCAACATAAATTAACGCATTAGCGTCTTTAAGCTGTACACAACGCAAGTTTACATAAAAATTGGACTGTGTTTTTACTACACTGTACGCATTATTTTCAACGTTACGCCTATTGTTATTTCGTGCTTTAGTTTGCTTTAAATTGAGTTCACCTAAAAACCCTGTATAGAATTCACGTTTATAATTTTCATTCTGAAGAATAAATGTTTTTGCAGCTTCTTTTGGAAAACCACAAACGGCAGGCGTTGGATGTAAAGCCTCAATTATAGCTTTAAGATTTGCATTCTCATTCAACCGACTTGTAATACGGGTTTTAAGATGCATTAAATTTCCTGCTCTTACGGTTTCAACCTCTGCAATATTTATTTTTTGTACGTAAGGTTGAATTTGATTGGTAATATAATCGGTTACAATTTGTTGTTCTTCAATTTCTTTTTTGGTCCAATTTACTACGTTTTTTTCACTGAAAGGTTGCGTTCCTGCGAGGGAAATTGTAGTGACTTGTTTTCCCTCTACCTTAAATAATAATTCTGGTGTTGCTCCTAACCACAGCCCAACTTTAGGATGATACCAGCAATACACCATTGCTTTTTTATAGGTATTGAACAACCTTTTGAAAATTGTGAATGGATTATCGTCGTTTTGAGCTTTAATTTCAACTCGAGATAGTACCACCTTTTCTAAGTTACCCTTTTGTATGGTTTTAATACCTTTTGATACCAATTGAACATGCTCATTTTCGTTTAAATTTGAAATTGTTGATTCTGTTGTGTTTTCTTCAACTTCAAGATAATTGGTTTCTAAAATATGGTGTTTGCAAAATTTTTCAAGAAACAGAATGCTTTGTTTTTCTAAATCGAAAGGGGAAAATACAAATCCACTTTCGGAAAAGTCAGAAGTAGTGCGCAATTCATCATCATTTTGTAACCAGCATTTTATTACAGAGTCTATTGGTCTGCTATATACCACAAACGGTAGTTTGTTTTGGTACTGATTTTCTAAATTATTAAAAAATGAATCTCTGTCCATTTCTTATTTCTTTTTTGGCAATGAAATAGTAGATAATCTGCAGATAGAAATTAAATTGTCATTATCATCTGTGACTTTAATATCTAATAACTGTGTGGTTCTTCCTTTGTGTAAAAATGTAGCTTTAGCATAGATATAGCCCTCTTTTACACTTTTTAAATGATTGGCTGTAATTTCTAATCCTCTCACAAAAAAATTCTCAGTATCAATAAAAATATGCGATGCAAAACTACCAACACTTTCAGCTAAAGCTGCTGTTGCTCCACCATGTAAAACACCATCTGGCTGATGCACTTTTGGCGAAACAGGCATTCTGGCTACCAAAAAATCTTCTCCATAATCTACTATTTCAATACTTAAGGTCTCCATTAGAGTATTTTTACTTGCTGCGTTGACTTTTATGAGAAAATCTTCTTTAGATATTTGCATAGAATACTGTATTTTTAAAATCGAACACAAAGATACTGAAACGACCTAGAATAATGAATTTGGAAGAAAAAGAAATAAGCTACAAAGCTACCAACTCATACTCCACTTTAAATGACTTTACAGAAAACACGAAAAACGTTTGGTTTGTATGCCATGGCATGGGCTATCTAAGCAGATATTTTCTTAAATATTTTAAGGGTTTGAATGCAGATGAAAACTATATAATTGCACCACAAGCACCAAGCAAATACTATATACAACCAAAAATGCACGTGGGAGCGAATTGGCTGACACGCTTAGACACCAAAGTTGGTACAGAAAATATAATGCATTATTTTGATAGTGTTTTTGAAGCCGAAAAAATTCCAGAAAACATCAATCTGATTGTTTTAGGCTATTCACAAGGTGTCAGTGTTGCTTTGCGTTATTTGGCTTTACGTAAATTGAATTGCGAACAAATTGTTTTGCATTCTGGCGGAATTCCGAAAGAACTAAATGCTACGGATTTTAAATATTTAAACAATGACACAAAAGTAAAACTGATATACGGTACGGAAGACGAGTATTTGGATGAAAATAGAATTGAACTAGAATCGAAACGAGCCAAAGAACTTTTTGGAGAACGTATTAAAGTACTTCCTTTTGATGGGAAGCATGTTGTAAATGTAGATTATATAAATAATTTGGTTGATTAGTTAAACCACCTACTATTCACACTCAAAGCATTTTTTTAAACCATCTGAAAGGATTAAATCACCAGAACCTTTAAGTGCCTCTACAAGTACTCCTTGTTTTTGAATTATCTTATGGAACTCTAATGCATAAGTTTGGAGGTTTTGCCTTCTGGCTTTAATTTTATCAATAATTTCCGTACCATCTAAATCGCGAATGTTTTTAGGCCACACTTCTAAAGCTTCTTCCAATACCCTATCTGTTAACGTCTCTTGTAAATATTTGGCTTCATTTATAAAAACATCTGCGTTTGTCTTTAATAAAAAATAGCGATCAAATGGATATATTAAACCTTCCATATAATCTATATCTTCAGAAAAAGGTCTCAATTCCTTCACTACATTTTTGTTAGATAATATGGATGGAATTAAACCTTCAATATTAAAAAAAGCGTTGTCTCTATCGCAAGGTATTGGTATAGCAACTCTAACATTATTTTTTTTCTGAATTGCCCAACCCCATTGTTTAGCGTGCCTGTCCCAATCACCAATAAGAATATCAAAAAGGCGATTTCTTACCAATAAATGTTCGTCTATAGTAATGCTGTCTTTTAATTCTTGTTTTAATTCTTGTAAATCCTCTGTATCAACAATTTCGGTAACATTGCTGTAAGAAGTCCAATTCACATCTCCCTCGCTCTCATATTCCAATAAGAAAATACGATTCCCAAATTTGTTATTAAATTTACCTAAGCTTTCTTGTTTTGGTACAAAAACAACTTTAGGATTGGTATGCAATAAATTAACTTTATCGGCCAATTTAGCTACTAATATTGCAGCGTAAGGATGTTGGGCAGAAATACCATCTGACACTATATTTTCTAGTCCTAAAGTTTTTAAAAATTCTGGTATTAAAGGTTCTGCGTCTTTATTGACACTTCTTAGAGTGTAGATGATACTATCGCTACCCTTTAATTCTAGAGAATGTGTTTGGTTACCTCCTCCTTCTTTAGTAATTACCATTCCTCCTTTAAGCGTATCTAAAAAAACTATGGGCACTTTAATTGGTGTGGACCAAGCTTTTCTGTATTGTTCTCCTTGAAAAATACGTTTCACATCGTTTGCTTTATACCTGTCTCTTATACACATCTGACGCTGCCGACGACTCCTTACGTGTAG
>OJDK01000412.1_pt1 | contig 19064 bp, 18 predicted proteins | sample 1592791 | NCBI WGS metagenome assembly OJDK01 (sample SAMN05416878, study PRJEB24817) | seawater metagenome | isolation source: Sea water | place: Canada:Atlantic | collected 2013-11
CACCGCCAATCGGCACTGCTCGCTGTCGCTCCCTGAGTACCTCCTACAGATTTCTTCAAATCTGATGAATCAATAATTCCTGTAGGAGCGACTCAACGAACGTATTTTATGTAGGAGCGACTCAACGAACGTATTTTGTTCGTAGTCGCGATAAGCAGTGATTCTATCAACACCGCCAATCGGCACTGCTCGCTGTCGCTCCCTGAGTACCTCCTACAGATTTCTGCAAATCTGATGAATCAATAATTCCTGTAGGAACGACTCAACGAACGCTTTTTATGTAGGAGCGACTCAACGAACGCTTTTTGTGTAGGAGTGACTCAACGAACGCTTTTTGTGTAGGAGCGACTCAACGAACGCTTTTTGTTCGTAGTCGCGACAGAACACCACTACAACTCTTTAATCACCAAATCATTACCGAGATACGCGCCGCGCTCGATATAAAACCGATTCCCTAACTGCAAATCGCCGCCATTCACATTATGCCCATGAATTAAATAATCAATTCCGTTCACCACGTGACGCGACTGGCACTGAAACTGGCTGCGCGACCAAATACACTTCTCTAACAACTCGGGCGTTAAATGCTCAAACTCTTGCCAATGTGAATGCGGATAATCAGCATGAATAATTCCGTAACGGCTACCGTCGCTGCCTTCTACCTCAATCGCCAACGGCAAGGCCTCAATCGCATCAAACCAATCATCCCAAAGGGCAGGGGAGGTTTGCGTAATCCAATCACCGCCATGATTTAACCATGCCATGCGATGACGGCTGCTTTTATAACGCATACCGTTAATCATCAAATATTCATGATTACCAATCACCGAAAAAAACCAAGGCTCGTTTAATAAATTAAGTGCCTCAGCCGACTCTGGCCCGCGATCAATTAAATCACCAACACAAATAACGCGATCTACAGCAGAGTTAAAATTAAGAGCCGCCAACTGATCATGTAACTTAGTAACATGACCATGCAGATCACCCACCACAAAATCACGGCCTTGAGTGTTTTTTTCTAATTTGAGAAGTGTAGCTTTTAATTTCATCCGTTATGAGCGCTCCGGCTCCTCCTTATTTCAGGTGCCTTCTCCGATTTGTGTGGAGTCCACCTAGCCACTGCAGCTAAAGCTAGCAACAGCACAAACATATAGGCATTAGCAGGGATCTGAAGGTTAAAATCCACCGCAGAATGAATCAGCAATGCAATAATCCCCATACAAGCCCCGAATCCTACTCCTTTAAACAGCTCACTGTTACGTTTAACCATCGCCATGATTGCCCACCACGCACTAATCAACACAGCCAGCGCCAACAATAGAAATGCCGGTAGTCCAAATTCAGCCATAAACTGCGCATGATCGTTGTGCGCATTGTTGTAAATACGGTCGGCCTTAATGTCATCACTTTTATAAGCAGGATAACTATAAATAAAGGTTCCAGCCCCGATCCCCGTCAATAAATGATCGCGGGCAATTTGCAAGGTATCGCGGGTTACCTCATCGCGGCTCTCGGTTTCAGACGTTGTGTTTTGCAAACGCTCGGCGACTTTCTCAACACCAAAAAACGTACCCACAATCGCAATATCAATCACCAGCAAGCTCGATAATAAAATCGTCGTCGACAACGTCTTATTGCGCATCAACACCAACGCCAAGCCACCGGTAATCATCAAGCTGGCAAAAAACGCCGTATTGCCCATACGCGAGCGCGTAAGTACTAAAGCAATCACCATAATCGCCAGCAATAAACGCAACACCACCTTAGTGCTTAGCAACATGCGAACCAACTGACGCAAACGCTGGCGAAACGATCCACGATACTGAGTAGACTGAGCCAACAACAGCCCAATACCCAGTGCCAGCGCCATCTCTAAATATCCCGCCAAATGATTGCGGTTAATGTATGTACCCGTTGCCAAACCGCGATAAGCCGACTTCTCGATAAAAAAGCCCAACTCCCAACCAGTGAGTACCATCAGCGCACCAAAAACAGCCTGAAACGCCGCCGCCAACACCACAATCCAAATGGCCCGTGTTACCCGCCTGCGCGAATCTAAATTCAACAAAGCCAACGCAAAAAACGACGTAAGGCCAATGCCCTTTAACAAGCTTTGATACGTTTCAAAAACCGACACCGACGTCGGCCATAACCATTGGAAGAACACCCAAACCTGCACCGCAGCCAACAACCCCAACACAGGCAAAGCACGCGTAAACGCAACAGGAAGAGTCAAAGAAGGAAGATGATTAACCGATTGAAATAACAAACGCTCGCGCAAATCCAACGCCAGCAACACCATCGCCGTAACAGCAAACCAAGGCCACACCCAATCAGCAGCACCACCAAAAGGAAGGGGAAGAATAAACAGCAACGCCTGAAAACAGCCCCAACGGGTCATAAATCATCCTTGTTGAAACAAAAAACCGAATATTACCACGTAGGTAGGAATGTTCATCCTGTAGCCGCGAAACCCAACCTGTAGGAGCGAAACTTTTTCGCGATTGGCGTCGCGGATAAACGGAACGCCGCCCGGATCGCTCCTACGGTGCCTGATTTCCACCAAACAACAGCCAAAAAAAAACCCGGCGAACCGGGTTTTTTACACTCAACTACCTAAACTAATTAGCCGCGATTTGCAGGGCTGATAGCAGGTGGAGGAGTAGGAACTGTAGGCAGAACGATTGGCGTTGGGTTAGTCGTTTGACCCGGCGCAGTACCGTTTTGACCAGGAGTATTACCCGCTAAACCAGGAGCAGTACCGTTTTGGCCAGGTGCATTCGGGTTACCAGCAGCAGTTGCAGCAGCAGATGCGATACCAGCAGACGCAACATCAGGAGAAACGCCAGCAGCCAAAGCAGCAGCAGTAACGGTAGCAGCGTCAGCGCCAGAAGCAGAAGCACCCTGAACAGCAACAATCGAAGGAACGCCAGCAGCAGAAGCAGCAGAGATCACAGAAGAAAGTGAAACACCGTTAGCAGTAGCAGCAGAAGAAACAGCAGCAACCGCATCTGCTTGGCTTACGCCTTCAACAGAAAGAGCAGCAGCCATAACAGCGTTAACGTCGGCACCAGAAGCGAAAGCAACGCTTGCCGCAGCAGTCATTGCATCAGCAACAGAAACGCCAGCCGCTTGCATTTGAGCCATGATGTCAGCATCACAACCGCCGCCACAAGCAGCAGAAGCAGCCGCATAGGCTTCTTGTACAGACATACCGCTAGCCAAGTTAGCAGCAATATCAGAACCATTCACAGCATCTTCAGCTGATGCAGTCGTGAATGCAGCAGCAAGGAGAATCCCTGTAAGTAATTTACGCATAGTCTTTATCCTTACGTGTTAAAGCTTAATTTGTGACCATTCTATAGTGAGTCTTAACAACTGCCAACACATGCTTACAAAAAAAGTTAGTTAAAGAAGGCCAAACGTCGGCAATGTCATAAACCTTACAAAATATTTAATGAACAAAGGTTATTTATAAGCCGAATGCACCCGTAGGAGCGAACCCCAACCCTGTAGGAGCGAAACCTAACCCTGTAGGAGCGAAACTTTTTCGCGAACGGCGTGGCGGTATATCAACGTTGTTCGCGGATAAGCGGAACGTCGCTCGGATCGCTCCCACAACCCCCCATTGAACACATTGACTGACTTACGTCTATTAACGCCACATTCCGGTGCATGCTTTGTTTCTTTCCCCGCCGTTCTTTAGTAATGTTCGCCCCTGTTACACGCCCTTACAAAATGCCAGTGGCCCAACGCCAAGGAGACCTACAATGACAGCAAGCAATATCGTATGGCACGCAACCGCCGTAACGAAGCAAACACGGTCGGCTCTAAACAAACAAAAGCCATGCGTATTATGGTTCACCGGTTACAGCGGTGCAGGTAAATCCACCATTGCCAACGCCGTAGAACAGCGTCTTGCCAGCCTCCAGCAGCACACCTATTTATTAGATGGCGACAACGTTCGTCACGGCCTAAACAAAGATCTTGGTTTTACCGATGAGGCCCGAATAGAAAACATCCGTCGCATCGGCGAAGTCGCTAAACTCTTCGTAGACGCAGGCATCATCGTACTATCGGCATTTATTTCGCCATTCCGCGCCGAGCGTCAAATGGTGCGCGAACTAGTAGAAGAAGGGGAATTCATCGAAGTATTTATGGACACCCCTTTAGCCACATGTGAGCAGCGTGACCCAAAAGGCCTTTACCTAAAAGCACGCGCAGGCGAAATTAAAAACTTCACGGGTATCGACTCCGACTACGAGCCGCCGATCAACCCAGAAGTAACGCTCGATACCTCAAGCATGAGCATCGACGAATGTGTAGAAATAGTACTAGCGCACCTAGCAAACGTTGGCGTGTTGCCTGAATACAGCGCAGCCTAAATAGCAGCGCGCAGCTTAAGGAATCATCTCATGGCAGATTATGATCTATTTAATGGCGATGCCGACGGCATATGCTCACTCGTGCAACTGCGACTAGCCGAACCACGAAACAGCACCCTAACTACCGGCATCAAGCGCGATATTAAATTGATGGGGCACATCCGCCCTGAAGCTGGCGACCGCATTACCGTGCTCGACGTTAGCATGGAGAAAAACCAAAAAGGTTTACATGCCGCCCTCGAAGCAGGCGCGACCGTATTTTATGCCGACCACCATCAAAGTGGCGACATTCCAGATCACCCAGCCCTTAGCGCACACATTAATACCGCCTCTAATACCTGTACGGCATTGATTGTGGATTATTACCTAGAAGGTAAATACCGCGACTGGGCTATCGTAGCGGCCTACGGCGACAACATTACCCAAGTAGCCGAAGAGCTAGCCAACCAAGCAGGCTACAACACCGCACAAAAACTCATGCTCGAACAACTCGGCGTAGGCATGAACTACAACGGCTACGGCGCCAGCCTAGACGACCTGTTTTATCACCCAGCCGAACTGTTCCGCATTGCCGTGCAGTACGATTCACCATTCGACATGATCGAAACACGCCAAGACGTCTACCGCACCCTAACCGTCGGCTACCAAGAAGACATGGACAAAGGCCTAAGCATTACCCCATATAGCGAAACACACCCAGGTGAAGAAAAGGGTGCTGCCATGATGATACTGCCGAACGAACAATGGGCACGACGCATCAGTGGCGTACTCGGCAACGAACTGGCCAACCGCTTCCCGGATCGTGCGCATGCCATCCTTACCGAACTGCCAGAACCGCTAAACGGCGAAATGGCCTATTTAGTTAGCTTACGTGCCCCTAAAAACAACCTAACCGGCGCAGACACCATCGCCGTTAAGTTTGGTGGTGGTGGTCGCAAAGGCGCAGCCGGTATCGACGTATTAGCCACTGCGGATATGGATAAGCTGGCCGATGCATTAGCCGAGGCCTACGCCTAAACGCCTATCGAACTTAGTGTGTTGGTAATGGGTCTTATGCGTTATTCATCCAAATATGGATATTGTTCGATATGAGCAGCCTTATAAGCGGTAAGATTCGAACCCTACCTATCAACACTGTGCGGATAATCGCTTTGCTGCTGTTATCCGCCGTGTGTGTATTAAGTGCCAGTGCTTCTGACACAACCCCAGCGCCAATCCGCGAGCCACAAATCAGCCTGTTAGAAGCTAAACGCTTTTTAGCCCGTGCCACCTTTGGCCCCACTCAAGCCGACATCGCTGCCCTACAAGAAAAAGGCTATGAACAGTGGCTTGATGAACAAATCGCCATGCCCATTCAGCAGCGCCAGCTTAACCGCACCATCGCACTTGCACTTATGGCCGAACCCGCTGAACAGCACTTTGCCGCCAACGGATTTATGGGGCCGCAAAGTTCGCCAACATGGGTGTATCAAACCTCCGCATGGTGGGAAGCTGCATTAACCTCGCCCGACCAGCTACGCCAACGCGTCGCCTATGCACTTAGCCAAATACTGGTAGTATCGACCGCGGCAGAACCCTATTTATTTGACCGCGCCGAAGGCGTCGCCGCCTATAACGACCTACTGCTAGAACATGCCTTTGGCAACTACCGCGACTTGCTCTCGGCCATTACCTATTCACCTGCCATGGGCGTATTTTTATCGCATCATGGCAACCGCAAAGGCGACCCGAAAAAAGGCACATCGCCCGATGAAAACTACGCCCGCGAACTGATGCAGCTATTCAGCTTGGGGCTATATCACGTCAATAACGATGGCACACCCAAACTCAGCAGCGGCGAGCCAATCCCTGTGTATACCCAAGCCGACGTCATGGAACTTGCCCGTGTATTCACCGGCTGGGACATGGTCGCCAATCCCAACTTTGGCAACCGTGGCAATCAAACCGGTAACCTAACCGTGCCAATGGAATTTAATAAAGACTTCCATGACTTTGGCGAAAAGACACTGCTAGGCAAAACCATCCCCGCCAATTTAAGCGGCAAAGACGACGTAGAAGCCGCACTCGATATTATCTTTGCCCAACCCGAAGTTGCTGTATTTGTTAGCAAGCAATTAATTCAGCGTTTAGTAACGTCCAATCCATCGCCCGAATACATAGCCCGCGTTGCTAATGCCTTTAACGATAACGGCCAAGGCGTAAAAGGCGATTTAGCCCACGTCATTCGCACGCTATTGCTCGATCCAGACGCTAAAAATGTGGAACTAAAAGCACAAAAACTGCGCGAACCTGTGCTCGTTATCGCAGGGCTATTACGTGCCTTAAACGTGCAGCCAGCCAAATCTTGGGTAACCAAGCACAACGGCAAGATGGAAGGCGTATATTGGTTTAAAAAACTCGATATTGGCCAAAATCCCTTTATGGCTCCCTCGGTATTTAACTTTTACGAACCCGACTTTCAACCCGCAGGCGAAGGCTTTGCCAACCAAAATTTAGTCGCGCCAGAAGCGCAATTGCTCGATAGTCAAACCTTGATAGGCACATATAATTTAATCAATTTCATTTTCAAGGTACGCGATACACAAGCACTAAAACTCAAGCCAGAAAATGAACAAATACGATTAGCTAAACAAGGTGGAAGAGGCTGGCTCAACGTCACCATTAACACCGCCCCTTATATTGCACTGCTAGAGCCAACCAATAAAAACAACAGCAACAAAAACCGCGCTAAAGCGATAAAAGCCCTTATCGCTAAGCTAGAGCAAGACTTACTGATAGAGCCACTCAGTGAAGAATCGGCCCAAGTCATTGCCAGCTATTTACAAAAACCAAAATCGAAAAACAAAAAAATAGAAGCCCAACGCCTAGTCAGCGACGCCGCCCGCATGATGCTCATGGCCCCAAGTAACTGGGTGCAGAAGTAACTATGAAACTGAATCGTCGCCAGCTATTACAACTCGCCGCTGCCAGCGCCATTAGCCAACAAAGCTGGGGCGCAATAAATACCAGCCCAGCAATTACCGGTATGCCAAGCGATGATTACAAAGCCATCGTGTGCGTGTTTTTATTGGGTGGTAACGACTCGTGGAATTTGCTCGTGCCAACCGCCGACGAACAAAAAACAGGGCAGGGCAAAGGCTATCAAACCTACAACAAGCGCCGTGCCGACATAGCGGTAAAACAAACGGCCCTCGACCTACCGTTAACCAATGGCAAACTCGCCATCGCCACCGCAGGCGACAACCCATATCTAGCGCCCAACAAAATAGCCAACAACGCCGCCAGCTATTTAAAAGGCGTATACCCGATAGACAACCATAATTGGGGCATAAATGGCTGCGCGCCAGAACTGGCCGACTTATGGCGTAACAACCAACTGGCGTGGACAGTAAATACCGGCGTACTCGCTCAACCCATAACCCGCAGCAGCTTAGCCAGCGCCCAAAAACCACTATTTTTGTTTGCTCACAATCATCAGCAACGTGAACTCGCCAGCGCCGACGCCCTGCAAAAACACAAAAGCGGCTGGGCAGGGCGACTGGCCGACCATTGGCAGGTCGGGCAAAAGGGCGGCATCAACAACCAGCACCTGTTTGGTTTAAACATTGCCATTGGCGGTAGCTCGCCCATTATTGCCGCGACCAAGGCACCTGAGCTAGTGCTCCCTGCCGGTAAACCACTCACCATGGCGGGCATGAGCGGTAATAACCCCAATGCCCAACACATGGCCGAAGCGTGGAACCAAGTATTAAACGCCGAGCGCCGAGGCCTATGGCAAGGCTTGCTAAGCGAGCGTAACCAAAACGCCTACAAACTGTCGGCCATGCTCAGCGAACGCTGGAATAGCACCAATAAATACAATGGCATCAGTGGCAGCTACGGCGAACCCTTATTTGACCTGCCTGAAGAAGGCATTGTAGGGCTAGAACAAAACATCGGCAGCCAGCTCACCAAAAAGCTAGAAACCGTGGCCCGCCTGATAGAAATAGGCAAACAAGACGGCATTAAACGCCAAGTGTTTGTAGTAACACTGGGCGGCTTTGATACCCACGCCAACCAAGCCGACAAGCACCCACTACTGATACGCGAACTCAGCATTGCCCTTGGCAAATTTCAAAAAGCGATGGATGCACAACAACTGGCCGAGCAAGTAACCCTGTTTACCCAATCGGACTTTGGCCGCACCCTAAGCCCCAATGCCAGCGGCACCGACCACGCATGGGGCGGCAACCAACTCGTGATGGGCGGCGCGGTTAAAGCACAAGTGATTGGGCAAATGCCCGATCTAGGCGAAACCAGCGAAGATATGGTGCCCGACCCAAGGGGCCGCATCATACCCACGCTCGCCGCCGAACAAACCACCGCCGCGTTGCTGCAATGGTTTGGGTTAGATCAGCAAAGCATTACAGAAGTATTACCGCAGCTGAGTTATTTTGACGGCCCGCTCCCGTTATTTAAAACCTAAAAGTGACGAAAACTGACCATGTACGGCAGCTAGGATACGAAGTAATGAGAAGGGTTAGTAAGTCATTGATCACATTGCCCCTTTACGCCAGTAAAGGCCGGTTGGCATGTTCCAATTGTGGCCTAAATCTAGTACTGTTCGGCCTTCTATTTCACCCGCTAACACCCGTCAGCAAGGAGAGCCTAGGTGTCTCAACACACCCTAGCAACAGGCAGGGCCGCAACCCTCATTAAGCTGGCTTTTGCGGCAGGGGCAAAACTCAGTGCTGCTTTTATCGCCTTCGGCTTAACCGCGCTTGTAACCCGTAACATGCCAAACGACGAAGCGGGGCTGTTTCTTCTTGGGTTTTCATTACTCGCTGTTTTATCGCAATTCTTTCGCCTAGGTTTAGACAACGTTGTTCTTCGCTTTATTGGCGCGCACGGCATTGACGCCATCGCCCAAGAAAAACTGAATCGTGGCCTCCTATGGGTAGTAACAGCGGTGATTCCCATCACCCTTATTGGTTGCCTATTTAGCCCGCAAATTGCCAGCTACATCTTCTCTAAGCCCGACTTTGGCTCAGTGTTGTTTTGGTTGTTCCCAGCACTCCCTGCGATGGCCGTGTTTATGTTGTTAGCCATGGCACTGCAAGGGCGACACCGTGTAATTGCAACCACCATATTTCAAAATCTGGGTCTCTCGGCGTTGTTTGTGCTTGGCTTGGGCTATTTGGTGTTGCAACAACCCGATTGGGTAACGGCCAAAGTTGCAGCACAAATATACACGGCATCCGCCTACGTTATTTTGCTCGCTGCCTTGTTTATTTGGTTTGGCCAAAAAGGCGTTGCCTTTAAACGCCACAACTACAAAGACCCAGAGCTACTCTCTGCCAGCAGTAATTTGTGGGTAGCAGCCAACATGCAGCTAGCGACGGTTTGGGGAGGAGTATTGATTGCGGGCGCTATGGTTCCGACAGAAGATTTGGCATTGCTATCGGCTGCACAACGTACAGCTATGTTAACCAGTTTTGTATTAATGGTGGTTAACATGGTGGCCGCGCCACGTTATGCACGCATGTGGAAGGAAGGCGACCTTGCCGGTATCAAGCGGCTAGCTAAGTGGTCTACCCGTGGCATGATAGCTATGGTGGCACCCATCATTGCCATTATGTTGCTATTACCTGAGAAAGTGATGGGCCTATTTGGCGAAGGTTATGAGCAAGCCGCAGTAATGCTCATGATTATGGCCGTTGGCCAATTTATTAATGTAGCTACGGGTTCGGTTGGTTATTTACTGAATATGAGTGGTCATGAGCGTGATTATAGAAGAGTAACCTTATTTGCGGGACCGTTGACGTTAGTGTGTGCGGTTGTGTTTACCTATTACTGGGGTGTAATTGGAGCTGCTTTAGCGACTGCGTTAGGGGTAGGGTTTCAGAATTTAGTGGCTCTATTTATGGTTAAGCGGCGAATGGGGTTTTCGCCGTTAGGTTAAATATTAAATGATTAGAGTCGTGGTTAAAATGCTCTGGAGTAATAGGTGTCTAAGTTAAATATTCAACTTAAAGAACAATTCATTATCGAGGATCTGGAAGAGCAGGGGGCCATGTATAGCTACCTTAACCCGGCGTCTATCGGGAATCTAATTTCTTCAGGAGGAAATAAGATTACCTATTACATAGATGGCGGTCTATTGGCGATGCTGTTGACAATTCTATTGGGAAGAAGAATACAGCGTGTTAGTTTTGATTACACTTCAATTGCGGATCTTGTTTTTAAGAAGCTATCTGAAGACAGTAAGAGCGTTTATTTGTTTGGCGCTAGTCAGTTAGAAGTAGATGCGTTTGCTAGTAAACTGAAAAATGTGTATCCAAACTTGGCTGTTGTTGGCTATAGCAATGGGTACGTTAAGAAAGAATCTTGGGGAGAGGTTACTTCAGCAATACTGGAGTTGAATGTTGATTTTACTTTGGTGGGATTAGGTGCTGGGTTGCAAGAAGAGTTTCTGGAGCAACTAAAGGAAAGTGGATATTCCGGTGTTGGCTATAGTTGTGGCGGATTTATTAGGCAAGAATCTAATAGTCTAGCCATCGGATATTATCCGAAACTAATAAATAGCTTAAAGTTGAGATGGTTGTACCGGATGTATAAAGAACCTCATACCATAGCTAGATATTTAATTGATTACCCTAGGAATATGCTCAGGGTTACTGTTTTGTTTCTATTTCGAAAATTAAATTTCAGTATTAGGTGAAAAGACTGTGTTTAAAAAATTCTTTGATGTTTGGCGTGAATATTCGAATCCAAAAAACATTTTGGTGTATCAGTTTGGAAAGGTAGGTTCAACTGCATTAGAGAAATCGCTGCCTGGTTCGATTCACACCCATATGCTATATGGAAATTCTCCTTGTCATGTCCATCTAGCTCAGAGAAGGCAAGGAATTAAAAAGATATATGGATTTTTTGGGGATTTTATCAAGCGTCTAGCTATATCTCGGCGGGATGAAATTAAAATAGTAACAATAGTTAGAGAGCCTGTCGCTCGCAATGTGTCGATGTTTTTTCAAGATCTATCTCACTGGATATATCATTATGTTGGCTTGGGAAATCACGATAATCGCTTTACAGGTCCTGAATATCTAGAAGACGTTTTTTATAAATCTTTTGATCATTCGTATATTAATAGATGGTTTTCAGATGAGTTTCAGCGTTTTACTGGTATTGATCTGGTTTCTGAAGCTTTTGATGTTGATAAGGGTTATAAAGTAATTAAAAATGGTAAGTTTAATGTTTTGGTTATTCGGTATGAATCTTTTTCGAAGCTTTCTGCAGCAATAAATGAATTTATAGGTGTTAATATTGAAATGGATGAAAGCAATATTGGTGATGATAAGTGGTATGGGCCCCTATATAAGGAGTTTAAAAGATCTTATGCTCCGAGCTCAGAGTATATGAATGAAATGTATTCTTATCCATATGTTAAAAACTATTACTCAGATAATGAAATTAAAGGTTTCATGAAAAAATATGGGAATTAATAAGAAGAAAGCCGTCGTATTTTCTCTCCGCGCTGGGTGGGGAGGAGCTGAGATGATGGCTATTAAGCTTGCAGATGCTTATGCTGATTTGGGTTTTGATGTGCATTTTTTTTATTTTTTCGGAAATGTGCCTACTGGATCTGAGTCTTCTGAAATAAGATACTATAAGCTTAAACCATTTTTTATGTGGGGATTGGATCGCGGAGATAGTCGAAATATTCTTGAAAAGGTATATTTGCAGGTTTTGGATTTGATTAACTTTATTGGTTCCTTGTTGCTAGTTCTTAGCATTAGGAAAAAAGTTGGATGTCCGAGCATAATCCATTTTAACAAAATCCGAGGATTGAGTGGTTTCGTTTTTTTATGGTCAAAATACATACTAAGATCTAAAGTTTATTATACAGCTCACGATTACGAGTTCTTTAGTCCGAATGCAAAGTCAAGTGCTATGAGTGGGTTTGGGGCGATATATCGTAAACTAAAATCTCCATTTCTTCGTTTTGTTGATCGTTTTTTTTGCCCATCTCAATATGTTCTTCATGTCTATAAATCATGTTATCCGCATCTCAATAATGGAAATAATTTAGCAAACTTTAGTTTTGTGGAAGTTGAATTGGGTGCTGATGAAGAGAAAAAATACAAAGGAGGAGTGTTGGGTTACCTGGGAAGGTTAGAGTCGATAAAGGGTGTTGAGGAGTTGTGTGCCGCTTTTATAAAAAGTAATTGTAAAAAATTAGTTATAGGCGGTGGTGGTTCTCTCGCTGATCGGATTGCTGAGTATAGTGCCGAAGATCAACGAATCGAGTTTAGAGGCGTGCTTGATGAAGTTGGGAAAAAGAGTTTTTTCCATGATATTGATTTTTTAGTAGTTCCTTCAGTATGGGAGGAAGTCTATGGTTTGGTTGTTGTTGAGTCTTTTGTGAACCGTGTTCCCGTTATCGTTTCCGACCAAGGTGGACTGCCGGAATTGATTTCTAGCGGCATTAGTGGCGAGGTTTTAAAGCTTAGTGAGATTAACAATTCTGATGTTTTTGCCTTTAGGTTGGATTCTATTTTTTCTAGATGTGTGGGCGAATATGAATCATATCAGCAAGGGGTGGATGGCGTAATAGTCAGGGATATATCGTCTTTTGTTCGTGATTTGTCCATCTATCTTTCTGAGGATGAGGTTCTTTATGCTCAATCTTTTTAATTTACCATTGTATTTCATGTGGGGATTTCCTGTTTTATGGGTTCTAGGTGTGGATCAGCTAATAATTGTCCCTTTTTTAATTTCTTTTTCGATTTTTATTATTTATAGAGTCGGTCGATTTATACCCCCCGACTTTATCGAGAGTGTTTTTTTGTTGATTTCCATTGCTTCATTTATGTCCTTCTTTTCTTCTGATAATACAGGGGTTTGGTTTCGTGTTGCTTTAAGTTTTTTTACTTGTTTCTTGTATTTATACTCAATTCGACTTGGTTCTCAAGTGATTAATATAGGAGTTTTTGATCGTAATTTGATGTCGATTGGTTGGTTGGCTTTTCTTTATGTTATGTTTTCTTTCTTTGTTTTTTTGATTAAACCGGATTTTAGTTTCAATGCGGTTCTTGCTCCATTATTTCCCTCAGGTAGTGATTTTTTTCAGACCTTGAAAATTAGATCATTAGGGGCGTCCTATTCGGATTTTTCTACGGGCGAGAGCAGATTTAGTGGTCCTTTTCAAAGCTACAGCTCCATGTCTATGGCTCTGTTTTTGATTCTGCCATTTGTTTTTAATAGAAAGTTCAATGGTTGGTTAAAATTTTTGGCTGTTATTGCTATGTTTTTTCTTCAGGCATATACGGGCTCTCGTCTCGGCCTATATGCAATGCTGATTATATTGGCTTTCTTAGGTTTGAGTTTTTTAAAGAGTAGGCTGTCTAATATATATATTTTTCTGATATTCCTTGTTGTTGCAGTCGGTATGATTTTTCTTTTTAGTTATGGTGATGTTGTCTTGGATTATTTTTACTCCAAGTTTTTTGAAGTTAGGCCTGAGTCGACGAATACCCGCTTGAGAATATATGAAGAGTCATTATATGGTATTTGGGAACGGCCATTTTCTGGGTGGGGGAATCCGAGGGAGTTGGATTCAACCTATGGACGCTATTCGGCTGGTACTCATGGGTCCTATATTGCAATTGCCTTTATGTATGGTATTCCAGCTGCAATTTGTTATCTTTTTCTTTGGTTGTATATTTATAAAGATTTTCTTTACATGTTTTTTGTTAGAAAATTGTCGCTGGATTATCCTTTCTTTATTTTTTCCACTGCATTAACGGTATTTTCAATAAGAGAGTTTGCGGATACTTGGTGGTGGGATCATCTTTTGTTATTCTTGTTTTGTAACTTCGTTATATACTATAGATTTAAGAAAAATGAATTATTAGTATGATTTTTCGGAGGTTTATTTAATTTTCTATGTGCGCAGGCTCTTCTATATTGTCGGATATTTATCTGAAGGGATTTATTCTAACCGGTTTATTGTTACATAGGCATTTCTATTACTGAACGCTACCGTATGCCTCGGCAATAGGGTTACGCGCATCAAAAATGCTTCTTTGTCGAGGATGCTAACGCTGTTTAAGTAGCTGGTCAAATGGCCCAATTTGTAACAAAATTTATTGATAGAGGCAATCACCTCTAAGGTTAACAGCGTCAGGCTGTGGGTGTTATAATATCGGTCTATTTGACAATGCAAAGAAGGGATTATGCTGAATCGTCTTTTTGCCTCACGCAAGCGCTCCTAGTGGTATGGATCATATATTCGAGTGTATCTAAGCTTCTTTGGTGATTACGTTTTCTAAGTGATTATTTGGGCTAATAAGGATGTTTTTAACAATGGAATATATCAGAGGTAAAAGAGCTGAAGCTGAAGTTTGGGAGCTCTCGCCGTTGGATTATTCGATACAGCAATATGAACAGAAGTGTCGAAATTATCATTACCGTAAATGTAAAGTTCCTAATGAAACTGAGCAGCAGCGAGCGGAGCGTTTAGGTGAACTGAGAACGGCCAAAGTCCACTTAGATCTTGAGCATAACAGGATCATGGCGATGATAGATGTCGAAGAGCAATTAGTGCTTCAAAATTATCGCGACGAGTACCGAGCTCTAGGATCTGTTGAGAGAATTACGTACTGCCAAAATGAAGTACATCATCCTACTTCGATTTTGGAAGATAATCTTCGCAGGGTTGGTAGGGCGCAACCTAGCCCTCGTTATTCTGCTCATCATATTGTTGAGGGGGTTGGTAAACTTAGACTCGCAGAAACTAAGCGAGCCCGTTTAAAGCTGTTTACTCACAATATTCGAATTAATGACCCCGATAATGGAGTCTGGATGCCAATGGCAGATAAAGATAGAGGTCATTGGGCTATGCCAAAATGCCCACCTCATATGAGAATTCATACTAAAAATTACGAAAGGTGGGTATTTAGATCCATTAGATATCTAAATTCTGAAATGGAACTCCGACATAAATTGGGCTCAATTCGTCTCGATTTAAAATACGGAAAGCAACCGCTTGAAGTAACTACTGATGAATACAATAAAAAATTTGGGCTGGTGCCGGCATGATATATCGAATTAGCGATGCATATAACGAATACCTAAATATTGATATTGATCCTTTCGATCTTCTTGAGGCAATGGGTGGATCAATTTCGCCGGAGCAATTCGATAGTTATGCGTGGGATTTGCGCTCATTAAGAGATATATGGGTTGATATCGGTGGTTCGTTCATGGCCGACGATGAGGGCCTAATCAAGCCTGATATAACGATTTGGGACAGTAGTAATCTGGTGTTGTCACCTAAGGCTTTTATGGCGATTGGAGATAAGCTCGAAGAGTACGGAGAGTTTATGCCGATTACTATTGAGGGAGAGCAGTACCAAGTTTTCCACTGTCTAAACGCAATTAATACAGATCTAAGTGTTAGCAAATCTATCATTAAAGAAGGCTTTTGGCAGGGAGTTTCAGCATTGGGATTTGATGAATCTTCTACAGTTAATCAACTGGTCTTTACTACTCGATTTGATCGTTGTTCAACACTTTTCTGTAGTGATGACTTTAAGCAATTGATAGATTCGCACAAGTTAAAGGGACTTATTTTCAACAAAAAATTGGTGGGTGATTTTTAAACTTACTGAGATAGTCTTCGTTGAATTAAAATCTGTAGGAGGTACTCAGGGAGCGAAGCGAGCAGTGCCGATTTGAAGCGTTGAGATAATCACCGCTTATCGCGACTACGAACAAAAAACGTTCGTTGAGTCGCTCCTACAAGTTCCGTCTGTAGGAGCGAAACTTTTTTGGCGAGGCTGTTCGCGGATAAGATCCGCTCCTACAGAGCGAAGCGAGCAATGCCGATTAGCCTTGCAGTGGTGACTCGGCATTCGTTGATTGTTATTATCTAGCCACTTTATAAACACAAAGCAGGGATTATGCTGAATCGTCTTTTTGCGTCACGCAAGCGCCCCTTTCTTGCAGGCTTAAATAAGCCTCAACATATTGAAATGGATATCTCTGGCTCTAAGCTGGAGCTTGATGTGCCTGCGCATAACGATGCATCGTTGCCCGAGCAGCAAGCGCCGCTAAGTCACTTCAATTTATACACTACCGAAGGCTTCAGGCCGAATGACGGCACTTTTTCAACAGCCTTGTTAATGGGCCGTGATCTGGATCTGTACGCCGCGCCATTTGGCTTATCGTCCAGTATTGGTTTTATCTCGGTCAAGGTAGCAATAGATCGCGTTGACTGCCTACCTGAAGGTATGACGTGTCTTAACCCTGAGCACTTTGAGCAAGTGGTGGTGCGTTTTATTCATCGTCTAGGCCCAGGAAGTTGCACAGGCGAGATAGGGCCGAGGGCATGGCGGTTGATGCCAACAGAGCACTTGCCTTGGGTGGTGTATGAGATGCATCGCGATCTCACTGGCGTAACAGAGTTCACTTCCCACGATTTTACTCAATACTCAAGTTATGCCGTCACGCCTCTCGATGATAGTCATATTTTGCGTATCATGTTCCTTAATTTAGGGTCGCCACCAGTCGAATTTTCTCGTCGCGTTCGCGACCAAATATGCCGCAGCTTAAAGCTAACCTTAAGTGCGGATTTAACACGCCGGATAGCCGAAGCTAAAAACAAATGGCCCGATGCCAAAATATCGGAATATCGTGAGCCAGAACAATGGATTCAGCCCAAATGGCGCAATGGCCGTACCAGCGAAGGCGAGGCGCGTATCGTTATTCTAGAAGCGGGTAGTCCAGCACCCGAATTTAAACCGAATTTAAATTTGAATTGTATTTGAACTGTAGGAGGTACTCAGGGAGCGAAGCGAGCAGTGCCGATTAAAGCCGTGCCGATTTACGTTGTTGATATTCTCACCGCTCATCGCGACTACGAACAAAAAACGTTCGTTGAGTCGCTCCTACAAATTCCGTCTGTAGGAGCGAAACTTTTTCGCGAACAATGTCGCGAACAAACGAAACGCCGCCCGGATCGCTCCTACATCCGACGCATTGCTTGCTTGGTACTGGGGCTGATTTGCCCTGAATCGGGAATCTCTTTGCCGGTGGTTAGCCAGTAAGCATATTCTGGCCAAATAGCGATAACAGCTTCTAGTTCGCTGGTGCGCATGACTTTTCTATTTCTAATTCCGTACCATCTTTTAGCATCAATAGGTGTGCGTTCTGCTAGCCAGTCGGCGGTCAGCCTTTCTTCTTTCCATATAACCAAAAATCTTTCAATTATGCTTTGCATATACGAAAACAATATTTAGCAATACGCAAAATACATTGCGCATAATGCTAAAAACTCCTATTCTGTGCTGGTCGGCTACTGCCATAGCCGGTTTGATAACCATGTAACGGATCATCCTAGCACGAAAGCTGTGTAGTACAGAGTGTGGATGCGTCTAGGGATGGGGCCTTTAAATAAGGTGTTGTGTTGTCTCCCTGTTGTGTCGCTTTGCGGTCTGATATTTAGTTGTATCAGGTGTCGATATTCGAACGATTGTGTTGGTCGTTTGTGCATTACGTCTTGAGTTAAATAAGCGCGTGCTGAGATTGATTGCTCCTGTAGTGCTACCCCGGCGCTTGCTGTTTAAGCGCCGGTTTTTATGCGGTTAATGCAGGAGGAACTCTATTTAATACAGCAGGGATTATGCTTAAACTTCTTTCGGCTTCGCGCCATCATCCATACCTTCCGGGGTTAGAAAACCCTCAGCTCATTCGTGTTAATTTATCGGGTTCGCGTTTTGAATTTCAGGTTCCGGCGTATCTTGATATTCGTACGGTAGAAAAACTTAACCCCATTGATTTGCGTTTAGACATTCACAACCTGCGCTATTTTTCGCGGGCATCACCTGATTTTTGTAGCGCTACATTATTTAATCGTGATTTGGATTTTTACTCGACGCCGTGCGGTGTGAAGAGTATTGGCACTATCGGTGTTGTCGCGATGGTAGAGCGGGTGGATTGCTTGCCGAACGGTATGAATTGTTTAAATCCTGCGCATTTCGAGCAGGTGGTGATGCGTTTGCTGCATCGGCTGGGGCCGGGTAATCCGGGGTTTTGGAAGAAAATAGCACCGGTTAATTGGCGCGTGTTTTGTCGTGGCGATTCTACGTGGATTAATTGCGAAATGCGTAACGATATCGACGCGATATTAAAACCAACCCCCTACGACAATATGCAATTTACCAGCTTTGCCATAACCGCATTAGATGAGCGCCATATATTACGTGTAATGCACAACACCTTGGGATACGCCCCTGAGCCATTTGTGCAAAAGGTAAGAGGACAGATATGCCGGTCGGTAAAGCTCACCCTGAGCGACGACGTTAAAGCACGTATGGCCGCGGTGAAAGCGCGATGGCCGAATGCCAAAGTATCCGAATTTCGCGAGCCAGAGCAGTGGACATACCCCAAATGGCGCAAAGGCCATGCGGATCTGGGTGAACCGAATATCGTCGTATCGAAATTGGGCAGCCCACCGCCGGAGTTGAAGCTGTAGGCGCGAATAGCCTCTGTAGGAGATACTCAATTTCGAACTGTAGGAGATACTTAGTTTTGAACTGTAGGAGATACTTAGTTTTGAACTGTAGGAGGTACTCAGTTTGAACTGTAGGAGGTACTCAGGTTTTAACTGTAGGAGGTACTCAGGGAGCGAAGCGA
>OJDK01000415.1_pt1 | contig 18968 bp, 15 predicted proteins | sample 1592791 | NCBI WGS metagenome assembly OJDK01 (sample SAMN05416878, study PRJEB24817) | seawater metagenome | isolation source: Sea water | place: Canada:Atlantic | collected 2013-11
ATCTATATGTTGTCTAGAGATATTCAGTAATGATTTCTCGTAAAAATTAATTACTTTTCAATTCTGTCATTTTAATTAACTTTTCAATCCATGTCTTCTTCCATTAAGCGTTTTCTTCCACATTTATTAATTTTAATAGGGTTTATAGTACTTTCTTTAGCTTATTTTAGTCCTGTTTTAAAAGGTAAGAAAATCTTCCAAAGTGATATTATGCACTATATTGGGATGGCTCAGCAACAAAAGGATTTTGCAGAAACCGAAGGAGAAGAAACCTATTGGACAAATAGTGCTTTTGGCGGAATGCCAACTTACCAACTTGGAGCAAAATATCCACACAATTACATAAAAAAACTAGATTTAACTTTAAGGTTTCTACCCAGACCAGCGGATTATCTTTTCTTATACTTTATTGGGTTTTACATACTCTTATTATCACTTAAAGTAGATTATAAACTCGCAGCTTTAGGCTCATTGGCATTTGGGTTTTCCACATATCTTATTATTATTCTTGGTGTAGGGCATAACTCTAAAGCGCATGCCATCGCTTATATGCCATTGGTTTTGTCAGGCATTGTTCTCACCTTTAGAAAAAAATACATTTTAGGTTTTCTGTTGACCGTTGTAGCACTTGGATTAGAACTTGTGGCCAACCATTACCAAATGACATATTATTTGTTATTACTTGTCCTTGTACTTGGTATCTCTTATTTAATGGATGCTTATAAGAAAGAACAACTTCCACATTTTTTTAAATCCGTTGGGTTGCTTTCAATTGCAGCTATTTTAGCCGTTGGCCTTAATGCCACTAACATAATGGCAACACAAGAGTATGTGAAGGAAAGCACCAGAGGTAAAAGTGAACTAACCATCAATACAGATGGATCTCCAAAACTTGCCACAACGGGTTTAAGCAAAGATTATATTACAGAATATAGTTACGGAGTTTTAGAAACATTTAATCTGTACATCCCAAAATTTATGGGTGGTGGAAATACTGAAGATGTCGGTAAAGATTCTGAAACGTACAAAGCATACATAAATCTTGGAGCGTCTCCACTAGAAGCAATGGAAGCATCTAGAAATGCACCAATGTATTGGGGAGATCAACCAATTGTAGAAGCTCCTGCCTATGTTGGTGCGGTAATAATCTTTCTTTTTGTTTTAGGCTTATTCTTAGTGAAAGGACGATTGAAATGGTGGCTTGTAGGTGGTACCATATTATCATTGTTATTGTCTTACGGTAAAAACTTAGGTTTTTTAACAGACTTCTTTATTGATTATGTGCCATTGTATAACAAGTTTAGAGCTGTAAGTTCCATCCAGGTTATTTTGGAATTATGTATTCCAATCTTGGGAATTTTTGCTCTAGTCCGATTATTTAACGATTTTCAAAAAGACGAAGAAAAACTAAAAGCACTAAAATATTCCGTTGGAATAACAGCAGGCTTAGCAGTTATATTTTTATTATTCAAATCTGTGTTATTTGATTTTGAAGGATTAAGAGACGATAGATATATTGAAGCTTATGGTCAGCGATTTGTTGATGCTTTGATTGAGGACCGACAAGCACTTTTCACTTCAGATACTATAAGAACTCTTATTTTAGTATTACTATCAGCAGGAACTGTTTATTTATTCTTAAAGAAAAAACTTTCAGAAAAACTGGTTGTAGTTGTGTTTGCCATATTGATATTGTTTGATTTGGTTGCGGTAGATAGTCAATATGTTAACAACGACAACTTTCAGTCTGCATTACGCGTAGATAAGCCTTACCAAGCTAATGCTGCTGATAAAGAAATATTAAAAGACAAAGGGCACTTTAGGGTATTGGATATGTCTTCGGTAGGACAAAGCCAACCAGGTAAAGCAGCCTATTTCCATAATTCGCTATTTGGCTATCACGCTGCAAAATTAGGACGTGTGGATGAGTTGCTAGATTTTCATGTTTATAAAAATAATATGAATGTCCTCAACATGCTTAACACTAAATATATCATTGCAGAAGAAAAAGGACAAGTTTTTCCATACACCAATACGGACGCTAATGGTAATGCATGGTTTGTTACAAACTTACAAACCGTTGATACTGCAAATGAAGAGATAGTTGCTTTAGATAGTTTAAACACTAAAGTTAAAGCTGTAGTGCAAAAAACTATTGTAAATGAGAGTAATTTAAAAAGAGATTATCAAGTAGATTCCACAGCTACCATAGAATTGAAAGAGTACAAACCCAACTACCTAAAATACGAATCCAATAACTCAAACAATGGTTTTGCAGTATTTTCAGAAATTTATTACCAACAAGGTTGGAATGCTTATTTAGATGGAAACCTGGTGTCTCACCAACGTGTTAATTATGTTTTGCGTGGTATGGAAATCCCTAAGGGAAATCATACTATTGAGTTTAAGTTTGAACCAGAAGTTGTTAAAATAGGAAGTACTATTGCTTTGGCAAGTTCTGCAATTTTTGGAATATTGTTGCTATTAGGAATTTTCTACAGCGTTAAAAAGAAAGATTAATTGTCATTTCTGTTTATGCAGATGTAGAAACTCGGTTGGGATGGGAAAGAAAAAGGTACTTATAATATTATATTATTGGCCACCAGCCGGAGGACCTGGTGTACAACGTTGGCTTAAATTTGTAAAATATTTACCAGAATTTGATATTGAACCCGTTGTTTACTGTCCGGAAAATCCAAGTTATCCAATCATAGACGAGAGTCTGGTAGATGAAGTTCCTAAAAATATTACCATATTAAAGCAGCCAATTAACGAACCTTATGGTTTGGCTAATTTATTTTCAAAAAAAAGTTCAAACAAAATAAGTTCAGGGGTTATATCAAAAGCTAAAAAGCAATCTTTTGTAGAAAAATTAATGCTGTATGTAAGAGGGAATTTCTTTATTCCTGATGCTCGTAAAAACTGGATAAAACCTTCGGTTAAATTTCTTTCAAACTATATTGAAAAACATAAGATTGAAACCATAATTACTACAGGACCTCCTCACAGTTTGCATCTTATTGGTTTACGTCTTAAAGAAAAATTTGATGTAAAATGGCTAGCAGATTTTAGAGATCCTTGGACAACAATTGGTTATCACAAAGCTTTAAAGTTGACAGCATCGTCTAAGCAAAAGCACAATAAACTTGAACTAGAAGTTTTGAACACTGCAGATGAAGTCATTGTAACGAGTAACCATACAAAGCAAGAATTTAAAACCAAAACCAAACAGCCAATAACAGTTATTACTAATGGTTATGACACACATTCCGTTAGGGTAGAAGGCAAGGATGAAAAATTTACTTTTGCTCATATTGGTTCTTTGCTTTCTGAGAGAAATCCAAACATATTATGGAAGACAATTTCTGAGTTAATCACAGAAAATGAGAGTTTTTCAAAAGCATTTCAACTGAATCTTATTGGTGTTGTAAGTGATGATGTTGTTGAAAGTATTAATGATAATGGATTGAAAGAATATTTGAATGTTATTGGTTATGTTAACCATGATGAGGCAGTTGCGTTTCAACAAAAATCTAGAGTTTTATTACTGATTGAGATTGACTCTGAAGACACAAAAGCCATAATTCCAGGTAAACTCTTTGAATACCTCGTTTCTGAGACACCTATTTTGTTTATTGGCCCAAAAGACTCTGATGTTGAAGAAATTATAAAAAAAACCAATACAGGTTTGTCTTTTAATTATACTCAAAAAGATGAATTAAAAACACAGATTTTAGCTTGGTTCAAAGCGTTTCAAAAAAATAATTTAGAGGTTAACCCAGTAGGACTTCAACCATACAGCAGAAAAGCATTGACAGAAAAACTTTCGGTATTGTTGAAATAAATTCTACCATTGTGCATTTTGGAATTTGACATTTTATAGTTGTAATTTGCGTTTCTATGGGCATTATCTTAAACCAATCCTTCAAGAACACAATCAGCACTTATGCTGGTTTTGGTATTGGTGCGATAAACGCACTTTTTCTTTATACCAATTTTTTAACCGATGAGTATTATGGTTTAGTGGCTTTTATGCTTTCTGCAGCCAATATTATGATGCCATTTACGGCATTTGGTGTGCATAATGCCATTATAAAGTTTTATTCTACATATAAAACCAAAAATAGCATTAATAGTTTTCTCACACTTATGCTTTTTTTACCGTTGGTGTTTATTCTACCGGTTTCACTAATAGGCTATTTTGCTTATGATGCCATTGGTGGTTTGCTTTCTCAAGAAAACCCTATAGTTAATGATTATGTGTGGCATATTTTTATTTTGGCAATCTCAATGTCTTATTTTGAAATTTTCTTCGCATGGTCCAAAGTACAGATGCAGACTGTTTTCGGGAACGTGATGAAGGAAATTTTCCACCGTTTTTGCGTCATGTTTTTGCTATTTGCAGTTTACCTGAAATGGCTATCTGTTGAAGCATTTATGTTTGGACTGGTTGGCGTGTATGTTTTAAGAATGTTACTGATGCAATTCTACGCCTATTCCATAAGACTTCCGAAATTAAAATTTCAAAAAATCGAAAAATTATCATCCATTTTAAAATATGCAGGTTTAATCATTATTGCAGGTTCTGTGGCGATGCTCATTTTAGATATTGATAAATTTATGATCGGTCGTATGCTACAGATAGAACAGGTTGCTTATTATAGTGTTGCCATTTTTATTGCCACTGTCATTGCTGTGCCACAACGTGCTATGCATCAAATTATGATGCCATTGACTGCTCAATATTTAAATGAAAATGATAATACAGCTTTAGAGAATTTATACAAACGGAGTTCATTGAGCCTATTAATTATCAGTGGATTTATTTTCCTGTTGATAATCTTGAACATCCATCAGCTTTATGAAATTCTCCCTAAAGAGTTTACAGGTGGTCTATTTGTAGTCCTTCTTGTGAGTTTAGTAAAACTGTATGATAATTGTTTGGGAAACAATAATGCAATTCTATTCAATAGCAACTATTATAGAATGGTACTTTTCTTTGGTGTGCTACTAGCTATTATGGCAATTGTTCTCAATGTTATATTCATTCCTATTTATGGTATTGAGGGTTCTGCTTTTGCAACTTTTTTAGCGATTGTGATTTACAATACTATTAAAATTATTTTTGTGAAGAAGAAGTTCAGTATGCAACCTTTCAGTGGTTCTTCGTTAAAAGTTGTAATTCTATTGACTGTAATATCTTTGGTGTTCTATTTCTGGGAATTTCCGTTTCACCCAATAGCAAACATTATTCTAAAGTCTGTTTTAATTGGATTGTTTTATTTTGGAATGGTTTATAAAATGAATCTTTCTGAAGATATATCTGGACAAATAAAAAAGTATCTAAAATTATAGACACTTCTTTGCATAAGAAAGTCCCGTTTTGCATAAGAAAGTCCCGTAAGGTGCTTTGAGGCATACTACATACGGGACTTATCTAACCAACCAAAAAAATCATTTATCCTCTAGAACGTCTTGAGCCAGATCTTGAAGTACTCTTTTTAGAACTTCTACTTGTGTTAGATCTTGTTGCTCTCGGTGACGTTTTTCTTTTGCTTTGAGTCACGCTTCGTTTTCCGTTGTTTTGTGACTTTGCTCTACTATATGTACGAGATTTAGAACTACTTGGTTTTATTACCGAAGGCCTTTTTCTAGTCTGTACTTTGTTGGATATAGAAGAACGGTTTCTGGTCACTTTATTTCTAGAGTTTGCTGTTCTACTCGTAGCATTGTTGCTACGTTGAATTCTATTGTTCTGAGCAATTCTACCATTTGTACGTGTTGAAACACTTCTGTCATTACTTCTCGTTACTCTACTGTTAGAACGTGTAGAAATTACATTGTCATTTCCTCTTGTATTAGATCTCGAAATGGTTCCGCTGTTACGTGTTGACCTAGATCGTGATGGAGTAGTATTATTGCTTCTTAATCTTGCAGACCTTGTGTTTGCAATGGTTGCATTGTTTCGTCTTGCACGTGTTTGAATATTTCTCTCTCTTGAATTACGCGGAGTCTGTGCATATCTGCGACTTACTCTAGCTGAGTTGTTTCTTCTGCCATAATCAGCATATCCTCGTCTTCCAATATTATAATGTCTTACATTATTTGCATAAGGTCTATAATATATATGTCTTACAGGTGTGTAATATCTTCTGTATGGGTTAACGTTAACAACACAGTAGCTTACTGCTGGTACAGCATAATATCTGTGCCATGGTCTGTAAACATAATGTCTGTTATATACATTTATAAATCCATCATATCTATAGAATACATTGTTTCTGTAATAAACGTTTAATCCACCAATTCTGTTAATTCTACCAAACCCTGTGTAGTTGATAAAAATATTACCAATTTGGTTTACACGTCCATAATAATCATAATATATTGGTGTGTTTTCAATTTGAATAATAGCTCCAAAATCATCATACTGTACATAAGGGTTGTAGTTATAACCTGAGTTAAAGCTTAAACTAAAACCCGGAGTGTTGATTCCAACATTCACATCTGGTCCATAGTTTGGCATGTAAAAATCAAACTGACCATCTGCAAAAACTGAAAACTCAATTCCTCCTTCAGTAAATATGAAAGAATTACCATAACCTCTCACATAGTTATTTGTTGAAGTTTCTGCTTCTGCTGTGTTGGTTGCTGCAAATGCCGTAGTGCTAAAAGCAACTAAAGTGGCAAATAAAAATAGAATCCGTTTCATAGTTATTGGGTTTTAAATTAAACTCACTTTATAGTAAACAAACAGTGTGCCAAAAAATGTAAAACACTGATTTACAGTAGTAATTAAGAAACCCTGAACTATTTGGGGAAATACTCAGGGTTTCAGTACTCTGCTAAATTTTAATTAGCAGATATAAAAAGCTGTTTTATATTTATTTTTAAGAAATCAATTTGTATGCCAAAAAAATTAAATAACTAATAATGAGTATTTTAACGAGTTTTTAAAATCACTTGGAAGTACTTTTTAACTTCAAACTAAGGTAAAGTGATTCATTCCACAACAAATTTTCTTATTTTTAGAGAGGATTAACCAACCAACATGAAAACCAACCAAGTGAACTGTGCAAATTGTGAGAACCCTCATGAAGAAGGTTTTGAATTTTGTCCACATTGTGGACAAAAAACAAACGAGGAATTAACAATAGGTGTACTTTTCTACAATACCATTAGTAATTACTTTTCTTTTGACGCGCGTTTTTTAAAAAGCTTTTGGCCACTAATGGTAAAGCCTGGTTATTTGGCAAAAGAATTTATTAAAGGAAAACGGTTGTTGTATTTGCATCCTGCGCAGATGTATTTATTTATTTCAGTGGTTTTCTTTTTTTTGTTTTCATTTTCAGTTAGAAAACAAGCAGATACGTTAAACAAGGAATTAAAAAAAACTTTAGATAGGAATGAGCTAATTGCAATTGATTCCGTAACAGCAAAAAAGGAAGACTCCTTAGCAAGGGCAAAGGTTAAACAAGCACTAGAAAGTAATCAGTTTTTAACAGGAATGTCTGACCAGGAAATTGATTCTATTTCAAATATTGAGCCAAATAAAAACAGAAATATATCATTTGGCTTTAATGAAAAAGAAATTGACTCTTTAATAGAAGCGAAAGCCTCAGATGAGGATATATATAAATCCATGGGAATGGAAGAAGATGATGGTTGGTTTATAAAAAAAATGTACACTCAAGCCCTAAAGTTCTATAAAGCAAGAGATGGAGGAAATATTTTAAAAGCTTTTTACGATACTATACCAATAGCTTTATTTTTCTTATTACCAATATTTGCTTTAATTATTAAACTATTATACTACAGAAAAGGCCGTTATGCACATCATTTAGTCTTTAGCTTTTATTATTTTTCATATTTATTTACCGTTTTCAGCATTATATTTGGACTTAATTTTATTTGGGACATTCCAGATTGGATAGATTGGCTTGTAGCCTTATCAACGTTTATTTACTTGATGATTGCTTTAAAACGATTTTATGGTCAAGGTTGGATTTTAAGTTGGTTTAAATGCAGTGTGGCTACATTTACGTTTATGGCAATTGTGATTCCTACAGCTGTAATAATTATTGGGCTATTTGCTTTTATGTTTTATTGATTATAACTTTTCTTGCAGATATTTTCCTGTTACAGAATTCTTGTTTTCAGCAATTTCTTCAGGAGTACCAAAAGCCACTAATTGACCACCATTTTTTCCTCCTTCGGGTCCTAAATCAATAATATGATCTGCACATTTAATTAAATCAATATTATGTTCAATTATAATAATAGAATGTCCTTTTGCAATTAAGGCTTGAAATGATTTTAACAATTTCTGAATATCATGAAAATGTAAACCTGTAGTTGGCTCATCAAAAATGAATAATGCATTATCACTTTTACTTCCTTTACCGAGAAAAGTAGCTAGCTTTATTCGTTGTGCTTCACCACCTGAAAGGGTAGAAGAGGACTGGCCTAATGTTACATAACCCAACCCTACATCTTGTAAAGGTTGCAGTTTTCCTTTTATTTTCTTTTGATTGTGTGATTTAAAAAATGCAACAGCATCATCAATGGTCATATTCAGAATATCATCTATAGACTTTCCTTCAAACGTAACCTCTAAAACCTCTTTTTTGAAACGTTTTCCGTTACAGGTGTCACAGATTAAATGCACATCTGCCATAAACTGCATTTCAATAGTGACTTCACCTTCACCTTTACAGGTCTCACAGCGTCCGCCATCTACATTAAAGCTAAAGTGCTTGGCTTGGTAATTTCTTATTTTACTCAATTTTTGAGACGCATACAAGGCTCTAATATCATCATAAGCCTTGATATAAGTCACAGGATTTGAACGTGATGAACGACCAATTGGATTTTGATCTACAAACTCTATATGCTTAATATTTTCAAAATTACCCTGTAACTCTGTAAACTGACCTAATTTATCACTAAACCCTGTCAATTTTTTTTGAATTGCAGGAAACAGAATCTTTTTCACCAAAGTACTTTTTCCACTACCAGAGATACCGGTAATAACGGTTAACATATTTAATGGAAATGTAACATCAATATTTTTTAAATTATTTTCACGTGCACCAATTACTTTTACTTGATATTTTGAAGTTCTTCGTTTTTCAGGTACTTTAATTTCCATTTTACCATTCAAATACTTTGCGGTTAATGTGTCGGAAACCAGAATATCTTTAAATGTTCCTACGGCAACAACTTCACCTCCAAAGGTTCCGGCTTCTGGGCCAATGTCAATAATTTCATCAGCAGCTTTCATAATATCTTCATCGTGTTCTACCACAATTACTGTATTACCTAGATCGCGAAGAGACTTTAAAACTTTTATTAAACGTTCTGTGTCTTTAGGATGTAAGCCTATACTCGGTTCGTCTAAAATATACATAGAACCTACTAGGCTACTGCCCAAAGATGTTGCTAAGTTAATACGTTGACTTTCACCACCAGATAAAGTATTCGATTTTCTGTTTAAGGTTAAATAATCCAAACCAACATTGGATAGAAACTCGAGACGTGTATTGACTTCAGTTAATAGGCGTTTAGAAATTTTGGCATCATATTCATTCAACTTTAAGTTATTGAAAAATATTTTCAACTCGTCTAAGGGTAAATCTACTAAGTCTGTAATTGTAGAGTCATTTATTTTAACATAACTCGCCTCTTCTCTTAAACGCTTTCCTTCACAAACATTGCATTTTGTTTTGCCTCTGTAACGAGAAAGCATTACACGATTCTGAATTTTATAGGCTTTGGATTCTAATTCTGAGAAAAAACTATCCAAACCTTCAAAGTATTTGTTGCCTTTCCAGATTAGATTTTTATGTTCAGTACTTAATTCAAAATAAGGTTTATGAATTGGGAAGTTGAATTTATGGGAATTGTTAACCAATTGATCTCTGTACCAACTCATGCTTTCGCCTCTCCAAGGAAAAATGGCATTTTCATAAACAGACAGTGCAGTATTGGGAACGACCAAATCTGCATCAATACCAATAATATCTCCATAACCTTCGCATTTTGGGCAGGCACCAAAAGGATTATTAAAGCTAAAGAGATGTGCGTTGGGTTCAATAAATGTTATGCCATCTAATTCAAATTTGTTATTGAAGGTTTTTTGTTTTTTGTCTGAAAGAGATTCAATAATACAAGTTCCAACACCTTCAAAAAATGCGGTTTCGATAGCATCTGCCAATCGATTAAGAAAATCCTCATCATCTTTGTAAACAATTCTGTCAACCACTAAAAAGAGGTTTTTATCAGATTTTATTTTGGTTTTTAGAGCATCATCAATTCTAATAACCTCGTCTTTTATTTTTACACGAGCATAACCTTGTTGTTGAAGGGTTTGCAGTTTATTTTCTATAGTTCTGCCTTCTTCAAGAATAATTGGAGCAAGTAAAAGAAGTTTGGTACGTTCTTCAAAAGATGAAATGTATTCTATAACATCAGTAACCGTATGTTTTTTAACTAAATCTCCAGAGATAGGAGAATAGGTTTTTCCGATTCTGGCAAACAACAATTTGAGATAATCATAAATTTCGGTTGTAGTGCCAACTGTTGAACGTGGGTTTGTTGAATTGACTTTCTGTTCAATAGCAATGGCAGGTGCAATTCCTTTTATATAATCTACTTTTGGTTTATTTAATCGTCCCAAAAACTGACGCGCGTAACTCGATAAACTTTCTACATAGCGTCTTTGCCCTTCGGCATAAAGTGTATCGAAAGCCAAACTCGATTTTCCTGAACCAGATAAACCTGTTATGACCACCAATTTATTTCTTGGGATAACAACATCAATATTTTTTAAGTTGTGGAGTTTAGCCCCTTTTATGATAATGTTTTCCTTTGGGTTAACGTCTAAAATAGTAGTGTTCATAGGATTTATAAATCTGTAATTTTGCAAAGATACTATAACTATTTTATCTATTGAAAGAACATTTAATTACATGGAATGTTAAATTTTGTTATTAAATTTTGTTTTTTCGGAATGATTGTTGTTATATTTGGAACATAATCATTTAAAACACAACTGCGTATAGCATAATATTACTCTATTAAATTTTTTAACCCCTTGTTAAGAAGGTAACTTCTTGCTACTAAGAGTAATGCTATGAAAACAGAACTTATCAAAGACGCAGAGTTGGTCAGCAACTACATTAAAGGAGATGAGAATTCACTTTCCATCCTAATTTCAAGACACAAACAAAGAATTTACAGTTTTATCTATTCTAAAGTTTACGATAGAGATATTACTGAAGATGTGTTTCAAGACACATTTATAAAAGTCATTAGAACCTTAAAGCGTGGAAAATACAACGAAGAAGGTAAATTTTTACCTTGGGTAATGCGTATTGCCCATAACTTGGTTATTGACCATTTTAGAAAGAACAAACGCATGCCTAAGTTTGATAACTCTGGCGAGTTCAGCATTTTTTCAGTATTAAGCGACTCAAGCCTTAATGCAGAAAAGAGCATGATTAAAGACCAAGTAGAATCTGATGTAAGACGTGTCATTGAAGAGTTGCCAGAGGACCAAAAGCAAGTTTTGGTGATGCGTATGTACCAAGATATGAGCTTTAAGGAAATCTCTGAGCGTACAGGTGTAAGCATAAATACGGCATTAGGAAGAATGCGTTATGCCCTCATTAATATGCGAAAAGTGATAGAGCAAAATAATATTGTTTTAACAAATTGATACAATAAAGCATAAGTAGTTACGTTTTTGCTATATACTAATCATTACATGTTTATAATGGCAAAAATCTACTCAAACGTTTCCCCAAAAAATGATAACCTAAAACCAAAAGATGAAACCATAAGTTTCCTTTTGGGTTACTCAAAGGCTTTAAGTGTTATAAGTTATAATAAAATGAAGTTTGAAGCACTTCTAAATTAAGTTGGAAAGAAATCCTGATTTTAACGAATCAGGATTTTTTTATTTTTTCTTCCTTTTATAATAGTCTGCTAAAACAGATTTTCTGCCAATGGTTTGAGTGATAATGTCTTTATCCAAATTCCATCCACGAGCAGGAGAATAATCTCGTCCGTACCATATAATTTGGAGATGGAGTTCATTCCATAGTTCTATTGGGAATAGGCGTTTTGCATCTTTTTCGGTTTGTACCACATTTTTACCGTTGCTTAAATTCCAACGATACATTAAGCGATGAATATGTGTATCTACAGGAAATGCAGGAATCCCAAAAGCTTGTGATAAAACCACTGCAGCTGTTTTATGGCCAACTGCAGGCAAAGCTTCTAAATCTTCATAGGTTTTTGGTACTTTTCCGTTGTGTTTGTCAATGAGGAGGTGTGATAGACCGAAAATGCCTTTACTCTTCATAGGAGAAAGCCCAACAGGTTTAATTATTTCCCTAATTTCTTCAACACTGAGTTTAATCATGTCATAAGGGTTGTCTGCACGTTCAAATAATAATGGTGTTATTTGATTAACACGCACATCTGTACTCTGTGCGGACATCAATACAGCAATTAAAAGTGTATATGGATCCTTGTGAGCTAATGGTATAGGAATTTCAGGATAAAGCTTATTTAACGTATTTATAACAAAATGTACCTTTTCTTGCTTATTCATTCATCGTATTTTTACGTAATCACAAATTTAAACAAATATGACACACTTAAAAGTAGGAGATAAAGCTCCAAATTTTGAAGCCCAAGACCAAGACGGAAATACAATAAAATTAAGTGATTATAAAGGCAAAAAATTGGTTTTGTTCTTTTATCCAAAAGCTAGTACACCTGGCTGTACAAAGGAAGCTTGTAATCTCAGTGATAATTATTCTAAATTTACAGAAAACGGGTATGATGTTTTAGGAGTGAGTGCAGATAGTCAGAAAAGACAAAGTAACTTTAAAAACAAATATGACTTTCCTTATCCCTTATTGGCTGATGAAGATAAAGCTGTGATTGAGGCTTATGGTGTTTGGGGACCAAAGAAATTTATGGGAAAAGAGTACGATGGCATTCACAGAACTACTTTTGTGATTGACGAAAATGGTGTTTTAGAAGATGTAATAACAAAAGTGAAAACAAAAGCACATACCGAACAAATATTATCAGAATAAAAAAAGCGACCAATTGGTCGCTTTTTAATTTTTACTTTATAGATTTTATTTGTGCATTACTTCTTCGGACTCAAAGCCAAAAAGACTTTTCTCCTTAATTAATTTAGATACACCTTCTGGCAACATACCTTCCCAGCCGTCTTCACCTTCAGTAATCATCTTTAATACTTTTCTTGAAAAAACAGATAAGTTAGAGGCGTCGTAATCTGTAATATCAACTACTTTACCATTATATTTAAAGAACTTGTAAAGTTCTTTCATACGTGGATGTACTTTAAGGTTCTCGCTAGTAGTTAAGCTGCCATCCTCATTTTGCATTGGGTAAAGATAAACACGTAAATCCTTATAGAACAATTTCCCAAAGGCTTCCAGAATTCCACCACTTAAATGGCGATAATACTTTTCATCAAAAATATCAACTAAATTGTTGACTCCCATGGCCAAGCCCATTCTGTTTCTAGAGTATTGAGAGAAGTACTCAACTAACTTATAGTATTCTTGGAAATTAGAAATCAGAACCGTTTGCCCAAGCGAACATAACAGTTTTGCTCTATCCATAAAATCTTGTTCGTCAATCTTACCTTCTGCTCTTAGGTTTGAGAGGGTAATTTCAAAAATAACTTGGGTTTTGTCCTTATCTACTTTATTTTCTTTAATGAACATTTCGTATGACCTTTCAAACATATCCATATTCACCTTGGTCACAGGTCTAAAACTTCCTCTAAGTGCTAGTATATTTTTTTTGTAAAGCACTCTGGCAGGTAATACATTATTGCCATCTGGAGCAAACATTACGGCATCTGTCATTCCGTTTTTAACAAGTTGTAGGCTCATTAAGCGGTTGTCAACATCTTTAAATACAGGACCTGCGAAATTAATGGTATCAATTTCTAATTGATCTTTGTCTAAATGATCGTATAAATAACGTAAGATTTTTTTCGGCTGATTGTACTTATAAAACGCTCCATAAATAAGGTTAGTACCTAATTTACCTAAGGTTTCTTGCTGCAATCGAGCGTCATTTTCCTTAAATCTCATGTGAAGCACAATTTCATTATAACCACCATCTGGAGTTACCTGAAATTTAATACCCATCCAGCCATGGCCTTTATATTTTTTAGCAAAATCTATTGTTGCTACAGTATTAGCATAGGAGAAGAAAATTTTATTAGGGTGTTTGTCTCTGGTAATTCTTTGCTCAATTAAATCAACTTCATGATTCAACATTTTTCTTAATCGAGCTTCAGTTACATAGCGTTTATCAGCCTCAATGCCATAAATAGCATCACTAAAATCTTTATCGTAAGCAGACATTGCTTTTGCAATAGTGCCAGAAGCTCCACCAGCTCTAAAGAATTGACGAACCGTTTCTTGTCCTGCACCTATCTCTGAAAAGGTACCATAAATATCAGCATTAAGATTTATACGTAAGGCTTTGTCTTTTAGAGAAGGAATATTTTCAAATTCCTTATCGCCTTTATACGTTATTTCCTTCATATAATCTGGGATTAAGCTTTAAAGCAAAGGTACTGTTTTAGTATCGCAAACAAAAAAATAACCTTATTTTTGTTTTAAACTTAATCGACTTGAAAATTACATTTTTAGGCACCGGAACATCACAAGGGATACCAATAATTGGCAGTAAACATCCTGTCTGTTTAAGCGAAAATCCTAAGGATAAACGACTACGAGTATCCGTTTTGGTAGAATGGGATAATTATGTTTTTGTGGTAGATTGCGGTCCAGACTTTAGACAACAAATGCTCCAGAATGAATGCGATAAAATTGACGGAATCATTTTCACACACGAGCATGCAGATCACACTATGGGTTTAGATGATATTAGACCGTTCTTTTTTAGGCAAGGTAACATTCCGCTGTACGCACACAAGCGTGTTTTTGCATCCTTAGAAAGACGATTTGACTATATTTTTGAAACTGAAAATAAATACCCAGGAGCACCAAGTGTCATAAAAAATGAAATTGAAAACAAACCGTTTTTAGCAGGGAATTTAGAAGTGCTACCAATTAATGGCTTTCATAATAAACTTCAGGTTTTTGGTTTTCGTTTTAAAGATTTTGCTTATTTAACAGATATGAAAACCGTTAATGATGAGGAGGTTGAGAAATTGAAGGATTTAGACACTCTGGTAGTTAATGCTTTGCGCATAGATCCGCATATTTCTCATTTCAACTTAAAGGAAGCATTAGAATTTATAATAAAAGTGAATCCTAAACGTGCTTACTTAACACACATTAGTCATATGTTGGGCTTTCATAATGAAGTACAACAAAGTTTACCAACCAACGTTTTTTTAGCTTACGATAACTTACAAATTACAATATAAGATGAAGCAAAGAATTTTTATGTACCTATTCATTTTTTCGGTTTTATTGATTGTTTTTCAATATGCCAATTCTAAAAGTATTTTAGATAAATATGAAAAAGACATCGCTAATTTTAAAATAACCATAGCCGAAAATGAAGAAAAAATTGAAGTCTTAGAGAATGAAAATTTTGAGCTCAATACCTTTACCATTAATAAAAATGAAGAGGCTTTAACCTATTTTGAAAAGAATGGTTATGATGTAGAAAAACTGATTCCTGCTATTAGAGATGGTTTGTATGATACCAACAACTATCATGGAGAAGATCATCCCATTGTGCCTTTTGTGTCTATGACAGAGGCAAAATTAATGATAAATCAAGTACGGATTTTAAACCATAAATGGATTATTGCCAATTTTTCTGACGGCGAATATTGGGGCGAAATTTTTGTGACCTATGAGATTGATGAAAATAACGACCTTAAGTACAACCTTGAGGAATACTTTTTATATCCAAAATCTTAGTTAATATAATCCTTTAACCAATCTTTAAAGTCATAAAAATTTTGAGGAGCAACGCCATGTCCGACAGGATATTCTGAATACTCATGATTAATTTCTAAATTTTTCAAAAATTCTGGAGCTTTGCGTGCCCAGTCTACAGGGATAACTTGATCTACAGAACCGTGTGAGCAGAAGAAATTGAGATGTGATACATCAGATTTATCAATATTTTTAGGCAATATGTCTTCGTTTACGTAGCCACTCAAAGCCACTATGTTTTTTACTTTATTAGGATAGTTTAGTGCCACAGCATAACTTAAAATGGTGCCTTGACTAAAACCTAAAAGCGTAACATTATTAGAATTTACTGCATAAGTATTCCAAGCATAGTCTATAAATTCTGAAATCTTATCAACGGATTCTTTGGCTTGCTCATTATCGCTCCATTTTCCTTTTTCAGCATCAAAATTAATAGCATACCAAGCATTGCCAAAGGGTTGCATTGGGTATGGAGCTCTCAAAGAGATTATAAAAAGTTCTTCTGGCAACTCTGAAGCAAATGAAAATAAATCATTCTCGTCACTGCCATAACCATGGCACATAATTAGCAAAGGGGCGTTTTCTTTTAAAGTCGAAGGTCTTGTTATGTAATGTAAACTAGTAGTCATAAATTTATTATCCTATAGATTTGAAAAGATTTTGAAAAAAGTCTCCAAGCATCGGAATTTTGTTTAGTTTCCCTGTGATGGCTCCTAGAATGCCATAAAGAAATAGCACAGAAAAAAATATCCAAAACGACATGCTTAACATCATACTATCTAAACTACTCACCACATAACCTATGGCTATGTAAAGTAAACCTAAACCTAAAGCTTGTCTTATATGGAAAAAAGTAAATTCATTTCGCTTTTCCTGATTCATAAAAAAAGCAATCAAAGTACCAATTAAGGTTAAATACGCGACAAGAGCCAACGTTTTGCCCTCATTAACTGTATGCTGATCCATTATTTTAATTCAATTTTATTATTAGCAATGATGCCGTAGGTAGTGCCCTTTAAAGATTTTCCTAAGAAGGCACTATTTTTTGATTTTGAAGAAATATGTGAAAGACTAAAGTCATAATCCTCGTCTGGATTAAATAAACTCAAATCTGCTATTTCACCTTCATTTATTGTAGATTCAGAAATACCAAATCTCGATTTACCTTGAGTAAGTAAAGCAATAGCTTTTTTAGTTGTAAAAACAGTTTGTAGCGCACCAAAAGCAGACTCTAAACCTATGGTTCCGTATTTAGCATAATCAAACTCAATTTTTTTGTGCTCAATATCAATAGGGTTGTGGTCAGTTGTAACCATGTCTATTGTGCCATCTTTTAAGCCTTCAATCAAGGCGTCACAATCGGACTGTGTTCTTAGTGGTGGTAAGACTTTATAATTCGTATCAAATTCCTCTAATACATCGTCTGGGAATAGTAAATTATGAATAGCAACACTACACGTAACATCTAATTTTTTAGCTTTTGCAGCTCTTATTAATTCTACAGACTTTGCAGTAGAAATTGTTGGAATATGAAGTTTTCCTTCAGTGTATTCCAAAATAAATAAATCGCGAGCAATTTGTAATTCTTCCGCTAATGCCGCATTTCCTTTTAAACCAAGTTTTGTACTATTAATGTGTTCATTAACAACTCCAAGTCCAGAAATTTTAGACTCTTGTGGAAAAGAACACACCAAACCACCAAAATTGCTTGCGTATTGCAATGCAATTTTCATAAGATTAGGGTTAGAAATCGGAGTTTGATAATCATAAAATGCAACCGCTCCAGCATTCTTCATGTCAAACAGTTCTGCTAAATCTGTGCTTTTACCAGATTGGGTTAGCGATCCTATAGGATAAAGACTCACTGCATGACCGTTGGCTTTAGATTTTACTAAAGTAATATCTGCATAACTGTCAATGACTGGATTTGAATTTGCATTTAACGCCACAGCTGTAAATCCTGATTTTGCAGCAACGTTTAATCCGTTTGAAATTGTTTCGCGTTCCTCATAACCTGGTTCTCCAAAAGACACACTACTATCAAACCAACCTTGTGAAACATAAAGGTTTTCAAGTTTTATTTCTTGATAATTTTTGGGATTGGAAATACGTTTTGAAAGCTTGGAAATGCGACCGTTTTCAATTAAAATATCAACCGTTTCATTGTGGAAATCACTTTTAGAATCAACTACGGTTGCAGATTTTATGAGTGCGTTCATTTAAGATATTTTAGTAAAAGCATTTCAATCAATAAAAATGCTAGGGCAAAAATAACAAACCATTTCCATAAGGCATTAACATTTGTATTACTTTTTATAGCATCAATGGTATCAGATAAGCTATTGGATGTTGTGGCGTTTTTAATAGAACCTAAATCGTGATAACTAAGACTGCTTTCATTTCTATCATAATTAAAGCTTAGATTCTGCAAAGCGGTTTCTTTGTTTTTTACATTAAGAATTCCTGCTTCATCAGGAAAATCACCAGTTTCTAAAACCACAGATTTACTAAATGTTTGTTGCATTGGGATCACGGAATTCTCTTCAGAATTTAGGGTTAAAATATCATCTTGGCCAATCTCTGTACTAATAGCAATGGAATGAGGTTGACCAATTGTGTAATATAATTTTGAAAGCTTTAAACTTTGTTTCCCAATGTTATAAAGTACAGGAACAATTAAAGGGGAGTTTTTAAAATTTGAATTTTCGAAATTTAAGGCCGAAGAAAATGTGTAAGATTGAGCATTTCCGTATAAAAAAGAGTTTCCATCTTCAAACGATAGCACCGAATTACTTGCTCTAGAAAAAGGATAGAAAGACTGAGTTTTTGGATATTGAAAGTTACTTACTTTACTGTAAAACGCATTCTTTAAAAGCGGATGATTATAGTTGATGGACGTCACGCGCTTTTCACGCATAATTATATTAGAATAAATAGGAATGGACCTGTCTCTTATACACATCTCCGAGCCCACGAGACCGAGGC
>OJDK01000419.1_pt1 | contig 18718 bp, 28 predicted proteins | sample 1592791 | NCBI WGS metagenome assembly OJDK01 (sample SAMN05416878, study PRJEB24817) | seawater metagenome | isolation source: Sea water | place: Canada:Atlantic | collected 2013-11
TAAGAGACAGAACATGGTGTCGAAACCACGCCGCAAACGTGGATCGGCGATGAGCGGATCGGCGGCTATGACGATCTGCGGGTGCATTTCGGCCTCGACGCGCCGGAAAGCGAACGCTCGGACACCGCCTACCAGCCGGTGATCGCGATCTTTGCCGTCGCGTTTCTGATGGCGCTCGGCCTGTCATGGTACAGCTTTGGAACCATCCTCAGCCTGCGCGCGCTGGAATGGTTCGTCTCGATCTCGATGTGCTTGCTTGCAGTGCAGAAGCTTCAGGATGTCGAGAGCTTTTCGACCATGTTCCTGAATTACGACCTGCTGGCGCGCCGCTGGGTGCGCTACGGCTATCTCTATCCCTTCGGAGAGGCCTTCGCCGGTATCCTCATGGTCGCCGGGGCGCTCACCTGGCTGTCGGCACCCGTGGCCTTGTTCATCGGCACCGTCGGCGCGGTTTCGGTCTTCAAGGCCGTGTACATCGACAAGCGCGAGTTGAAATGCGCCTGCGTCGGGGGCGACAGCAACGTGCCACTAGGGTTCGTCTCGCTCACCGAGAACCTGATGATGATGGTCATGGGTATCTGGATGCCGATCCGGGTCTACCTGATCGGCTGACGGCCCCGCGACCTCTACAGAGGCGCGGCGTGTACGACCTTTTTGACTGGTGGAGATGATCCCCACTTACCAGCCATCGCGCCAAGAGCTGGTTCGAAGTTCGTCAGCCGATCGTCGCGAGAAAGGGAAACGTCCCCAGAAGCCAATAGGCAAAACGGGACAGCTGACCAGTCATGATGGCAATGCCCATGATGATCATGGCGACGCCCGCGCCCTTGTAGAGCCAGCGACCGGCCTTGCCGATTTGTCTGACCCGCGCGGCGATGGCGTCGGTGAACAGCGCAGCCAGCAGGAAAGGCACCCCCAGTCCAGCGGAATAGATCGACAGCAGCCAGATGCCGTCCGACATGCCGCCGGACGTCGAACTGAGTGTCAGGATCGCGCCGAGGATCGGTCCTATACAGGGTGTCCAGCCAAAGGCGAAGGCCAGTCCCAGCACGTAGGCCCCAAACGGGCGACCGCCGGGAATGTCGAGATTGAAACGGGTATCGCGCGAGAACGTCTCCAGACGAAAGACACCCAGCATGACCAGTCCGAACAGAATGATGATCGCGCCGCCGAGAAAGTTGAGCTCGGAGCGCCATGTCAGCAGCAGGGATCCGAGCGCGCTGGCCCCGGCCCCGAGGGCGACGAAGACCGTCGAAAAGCCCAGGACAAAGCAGGCACTCAACCCGAGCGCCCCGGCGCGCGCCCGCATGCCGACCGACCGCGTCGTGCGCAAACCCGGCTGACCCGCGATATAGGATACGTAGCCCGGCACCAGCGGCAGGACGCAGGGTGACAGGAAAGAGATGGCTCCCGACAGGAATGCCGCGAAAATGCCGATGCCGGAAATATCCATCATACATCACGCTCGGTGCTGAAGGGCCACACGGCCCACCAGAACGCGACCAGCGGGACCACCATCCATTGCAAAACAGGTGACAGGCCCGCATCGAGGATCGGAATGATCGGCATCAGGTCCGAATAGGCCCATGCCTCACGGATCACGATGTTGAGCCATTCACTGAACAGCGTGTATCCCAGCCCGAACACCACCGTCAGGACGGTCACAGACCGCCGCGTGGAGGCGACCAGAGGCCAGCCCTGGCCCGTCAGCATGAGGGCAAGCATCAGCGCGCTCATGGCGATCAGGATATCGCCACCCGTGCAATGGACGGCTGCGAAAACGATCTCACCCCAAGTGCCCTCGTTCCAGATCGTGTAGAGCGGCATATGCGCGAACTCCCAGAACAAGTTGGCCGGGATGATCACCGCAAAATACCGACGCAGAGCTGTCAGGGAAATTCCGTCTGTTAAGGACAGCCTGACGCCAGTCGCGACGACACTCATTGAAACACACCTGTCAGCCGGTCCCACCAGCTGAGCTCCCGGCGTCGATGCTGGGCATTGTTGATCAACTCGCTGACATAGAGGATCAGGTTCACGTTCTTGAACTCCATGCCATGGAATTTTGCGGCGAACCGCCCACCGATATCCAAGACATGAGTGACTGCCCCGTGCATCATCATGTCGCTGTCGGCGGTCATCGTGAACTCAAGCCCATAGTCCCGCGCCAGAAGGCGCGTGGTGTCTTCAGCCTGATCGGGCTGCTTGGTCAAAATGACCCAGTTGCTTTGATCGAACCCATGCCGATCCGCGTAATCGCGCAGCACGTCCGGCGTGTCGTTCACCGGATCGGTCGTGATCGAGATGAACTGCACTAAATCCTTCATCGGCCCGTCGTTGATCGAGGCCTGTATGGCCGCGATCTTTTGGGAGTGGAGCGGGCAGACATCCGGGCAGTTGGCGTAGATGAAGTGCAGGATGACCACCTTGTCGCTAAAATCCGACAAGCGCACGGGATTCCCCTCGGAATCCTGCAGCTCGAAACCCGGAGCCTGCGCTGCATCGATGGCTTGGAAGTAGGGCTCCATCTCGAACATGCGCGCATCCAGGTTTTCACCCGGATGATCGGCGAAGGCCGGAGACGAAATCGTGGTCACAAGTATCGCCAAAGCGGCGCGTCGTGTTAGTGCTGTCAATTCTTGAATCCTTCAAAACTTTTGCCTGCCGATCCGTAGACCGACAGGCACTTTCGGCAATTTAGCCGTCAGAATTTGGCGAAGGCATCATGCCGCCGTCCATATTCTCGGTCATGGACGCCATCATCTCGGTGCAGGCTTCCATCATGGGCTTCATTTCGGTCATCATCTTCATCATGTCCATCATGTCGCCGTCCATCATGCCGCCTTGCATGGCCCCCTCATTCTGCATCATTTCGCCCGTTTCCGGCGTGGTCTGTTCTTGGGCGCTGACGGCAAATGCACTTGCGGTAAGGGCCGTTGCGACGACGAAGGTTTTAAATGCTTTTCTCATGGTTTTCTCCTTGGGTTGGTTGGTCGTGTGGTTATTGAAAGAGCTCAGTCGGGAGACGCCCCCTCCGGCGATTTGGAGCAGCCCTTTCCAGACCCGCCCTTCATGCACAGACCCAAGCCGCACATCGCGGCACAGGGGGCCAGCGAGACCAGAACAGGCGCGAGCCCGATCGCGGTGAGCCATCCCCAGTTCAAGGCCATGCCGCCCCCCATCACAGTTGCCGCACCGACGAACAGCAATCGTCTGCGCGTCAACCACCGGGGCCAATTTCCTGCGCTTTCGATGTTGGCGGCACCCGCAATGTTGGAAGGTGATATTTCGGTCATCCGGAAAGTCCTTTCGATGATTAAAAGCTAGTCATTCCAGTAACTGGAAGGTCAAGGGTGAGCAGTGGACTTTTGCTGGAATTCATTCAATAAAGCTTCGCAAAAAGGACACCATCTCGGGATCATCCCATTCGGCCGGGCCGACCAGTCGCCCGAGCTCCCGCCCCTGCGCGTCGATCAGGATCGTCGTCGGCAGGCCAACGGTGCGCAGCGCGGTCATCGAAAGCATGGTCTGGTCGACATACATATTGAGATTGGTGACACCGATCTCGTCGTAGAAACGCCGAACGATTTGTGATCCGGCCCGGTCGATGGAAAGGGCAACCACTTCGAAGTCGTCGCCGCCAAGTTCCGCCTGAAGCGCATCGAGCGTCGGCATCTCTTCGCGGCAGGGGACGCACCAGGTTGCCCAGACATTCACGAGGATCACCTTGCCGCGAAAATCTTCCATGTCTCCGCGGCTGCCGTCATCTTTCTCGTAGCGCACATTGGCGACAGGCTGCGGGGTGTCGTGAAGTGCAAACCCTTGCGGTGTCGCGAAAGCCGCGCCGACGGACAGTGCCCAGGCGATCAGCGCCGGTTTCAGATTTTTCATGGCGTTTTCTCCTTGGCGGATTGGGTTTTGTGGTCACGGACGATCGGCAGCAGCGTTTCCTGCAGGATTGCTCGTGTGATCGGACCAACATGGCGGTAGGCGATGGTGCCGTCGGGCGCGATGACGTAGGTTTCGGGCACGCCATAGACGCCCCATTCGATACCGGCGCGTCCGTTGATGTCGGCCCCGATGCGCGCGTAGGGATCACCCAACTCGTCGAGCCAGGCGCGCGCCTGATCGGGCGGGTCCTTGTAGTTGATTCCGTAGAGCGGCACCTCACCGGTTGCGCTCAACTCCATGAACAGCGGATGTTCGGCACGGCAGGGCACACACCACGAGGCAAAGACGTTCACCAGCGAGACATGGCCGATCAGGTCCTGCGTCGAAAGACCTTCTTCGCGGCCGAGCACCGGGGGCAGCGCGAAGTCGGGCACGGGTTTACCGAGAAGTGCCGACGGCAAGTCGTCGCCACCCCAAAAAAGCCCCCAACTGAACAGGACCATGAGGGCAAAAGCTATCAGCGGCACCAGCACGAACCCGGAGATTCTGCGTCGCGACACAGGGTCGGCATTTCTCTCGACCTCTTCCGTCATGGCTGCGCCTGCTCATCGGCAAGGGATCGGCTTTCCTGCGACGCGCGGATCCGGTTGGGCCATGTGCTCTTGATGTAGTCGATGATCGCCGTGATCTCATCGTCTGTCAGCACATCCTCATATCCGGGCATGTCGCTTTCGTACCCGTTCCCGACAATCGCCGCCGGTCCGCGTTTCACGATGTCGAACAATACGCGGTCGGGGTGATGCCAGGTATGGCCGGAGGCGTCGTGCGGTGGGGCAGGCAACCTTCCGTTCGGCAATCTGGAGCGCCAATCTAGCTGCCCCTCTAGGTTCGCCCCATGGCAACTGGCGCAATTCTCTTGATAGAGGCGCTCACCCATGCGCACGTCGCTCTGCGCCGCAACCGGCAAAACCGTTGTGGCGAGCAGGACAGCCGAGAGCCTAATCGTGTTTTTCACTAAGTTTCCGCCTTCTTGTTACGAGCCACCTACAGAGGACGATGAGTGCCGCGAGCGACGACAGGACAAGCAGGACGCAAAGCGCCCAGACCAACCCCATCGACAACAGGCTGTCGCCGCTGCTGGCACCCTCAATCCGCATTCTGGCACATTTCTATTTTCCGCTGTCCGAACGGATGTATTTGACCAAGGCGATCGCCGCGAGCACCAGCACACCCACGATCAGCAACCAGACGAGGCCCATCGCAATCATCATGCCGCCGCCCATCATTCCACCGTCCATCATCATGCATTCCATCCTTTGTTTTCCCTTGAAACCGGTCTGGCACGGGTTCGCACCAGACCGCGCGATTGATCATTCGACCGAATATACGGTCGGGCTCAGACCTTCCTCGACGGTGTAAATCTTGAAGGGCTCCTGTTTCGCGCCGCCCATACCCGGCGACCCCAATGGCATGCCGGGAAGAGTCACACCGGCAATTTCCGGGCGCTCTTCCAGCAGCCTGTTGACGACATCAATCGGCACGTGGCCGCTGATGACGTAATCGTCCAAAAAGCCTGTATGGCAGCCTTGGAAGTCATCCGGGATGCCCGCATCGCGGCTGATCTGCGCCAGATCGTGGGTCGGCTTCACCTCCACCGTGAAACCGTTCTCGCGCAGATAGTCCGCGTAACCCTCGCAACATCCGCATTGTGGGTTCTTGTAGAGCGTGACCTCCTGCGCCGCGGCAGGCGCGGCAGTCAGGCTCATCGCAAGGACGGCGACGGCACCTGCCGTGCCGAGGCTGGCAAATCCAAGTATCTTCTTTATCGGTTCATTCATTTTCATGGTCCTAAGTGTGTGAGTTTCAGGTTTTGGTCGTGCCAGGTTCGACACGGATGACGCCCATCATGCCCGCCGCCTGGTGTTCCAGAATGTGGCAATGGAACATCCAGTCACCGGGATTGTCCGCGGCGAAGGCGATTTCGACCCGTTCTTCGGGTGCCATCAGGACGGTGTCCTGCCATTCGCGATACCGAGTCGGTTGTCCGTTGCGGGCGATCACACGGAACGAATGCCCATGAAAATGGATCGGATGGTGCCAGGCGGTGCGATTATCCATCTCGAACACATGCGATGTGCCGAGCGGCAGGACCAGCAAGGGGTCCATCATGTGACCCGTCGCGGCTTCGCCGTTGATGAACCACATGTTTCCTTCGCGCATCTGGCCCATCATTGACCCCATGCCGCCGCCCATCATCATCTGCCCCATCATTCCGCCGTTGAAGACGATCTGATGTCGCGCGGCCGACGCCATGTCCGGTTCCGCCAGCGGGTTGGGCGGCAGGTCCATCGGCCAATCCGGTACACTGTCCCGCAACTTGTCCGGCCCGTAGGCGAGATCGACCAGACGGTATTCGAGACCCTCGTAGAAGGCATCGGTGACCGTGACGACTTCTCCGGGTTTGCCGGTCATGTCGATCACTAGATCGACACGCATGGCAGGGCCGATCACAACGATATCGCCATCTGGTGCATGAGGGGTCACGGGTTGGCCATCCAGCGCGACGACGACTGGTTCAAAATCTCCAAAATCCAGCCCGAATATCCGCGCGTTCGCCGCGTTGATTAGCCGCAAGCGGATGCGTTCACCGGATTGCACCGCGATGCGTTCGGGTATCTGGCCGTTGATGGTCACGGAATTGCCGATACGACCGCCGTGCATCGCGTCGTGGCGGTTGTCGAAGTCATCCGACAACTGCCCCGCCCGCGTCATGCGCCAGTCGTCCAGCATCCAGGTCAGGTCACGATCCACGCGGATCGGGTCCACCTCCTCGACGATCAGCGGCCCGTAGAGTCCACGTCCGACCTGTTCCGAACTGCGCTGGTGCGGGTGATACCAGAACGTGCCCGCATCCAGTGCATCGAATTCGTACAGGAAATCGCCATCAACCGGGATCGGGTCCTGCGTGAGGAACGGCACTCCGTCCATCGCATTGGGCGTGCGGATGCCATGCCAGTGGATTGTGGTCCCTTCATCTAACCCATTCTGAGCCAAAACCAGCAATCGGTCGCCCTGCCGGACCCTGATTTCAGGACCGGGGACGGACCCGTTATAGCTCCAGACATTAGTCGGGCCGTATGGTGACGGGCGCAGGGCGGCCTGTCCGGATGCCGCGCGTAGGACGAATGGGTCCCCAGTTGGATCGGCCATCGCCATTCGTGCAGGTGACAGAGCGGATAGGGCTGTGAATGCGGCACCTGTGCGAAGCACGCGCCTTCGTGAAATCGGTCTGTGGAGAATCATCGCAACTGCCTTGATCTGAAAGGGTCGCACTCAGCCAGCTTCGGCCAAGGCAACAATCAGGCCTCGCAGCAGGCGAGGCCGGTTTCAGGTTCAGACAGGCAGTTTGGGAGGGAATGGATCAAGCGACGGATTCGTGCCGAGTGAGATCAGAGGTTCGGCACCCCGGACGGCAGTACCAAAAGGCCTCGTGAGCCGCGCTGACGGCATCTTGGCAAGGAGGCCAGAAGTACCGCTGGAGCCGCAAGGAACAGGACACCCACCTTCACAGGCAGTGCCCTCAGCAAATCCGGTGGGATAGCACCCGCCGCAACGGCCATCCGCGCTCTCGGAGGGGTCCATCTGCGCCATAGCCGTGACCGACATACTGGCCGACGACACATCCGGCGCAGTCACTGCACCGAAGGTCAGCATGAGAATCAAAACAAGGCGAAAAACGCGGAACATAAACAGTTTTTACAACCTTCCAGTAAGGGGAGGTCAAGCGATATTCTGTAACTTGGACGTGATGTCCCTGTAGCCTCACGATCTTGAGGCGGATGTCATTTCACTCGAATCGCACATCGGCACACAGTACCCGGTTAAAGTCGCTACGTAGTAGGTCCGGATCCGCCAGAAGCATTATTCCATATCCAATTCAGTTAGTCCTTTTCTTGCAGAATCGTTGGCTACCCGTCACGCGCCCACGCAAGTGCGGACTCGGTATCGCTGGATTCGAACCACTGCATCTCGGAGCCCGTCAGTAGGTTGACCACCCGTGCGCCCCATTCCATCCATCTACGTTCTCCGACAACCGCTATACGACGGAAATCGTTCACGTGGGCGGTGTCGATCTTCAGATCTTCCAAGATCGCCGAAGGCTCTTCGTAGCCCTCGAAACTTGTAAGGTCGAGAACCAGACCCGGATTATCGGTTGTTCCAAGACGTTCATGAAGCAGCGCGTGCATTTTCTTGAAGTCTGCCTCTGTCAACTTGCCTTCGCAGACGAGCCCGATGACATCATCATGCTCGGTCAGCGTTTCCTTGAACATTGGTCTTCTCCTTTTCACTTGCGTTGCCGTGATGACCTGCCCCCCGCGAAATCCCTCACCATGATGTAGAGTCTGCCCAACCCTGAAGGAGTAGACGAATGCGGAAGAGCCGTTTTACCGAGGCGCAGATTATTGGGATGATCAAGGAGCAAGAGGCAGGCATGCCGACGGCGGAGGTGTGCCGCAGGCACGGGCTCAGCCCGGCAACGTTCTACAAGCTGAAGTCCAAGTATGGCGGCATGGAGGTGTCGGAGGCCTCGAGGCTGAAGGCCCTGGAGGACGAGAACGCCAAGCTGAAGCGGCTTCTGGCCGATACGATGCTGGACAATGTGGTTCTGAAGGATCTTCTGGGAAAGAACTGACGACGCTGACCAAGCGGCGAGAGGCGGCGCTCAGGGCGCTGCGGGATCACGGCATCTCGCAGCGCCGGGCCTGTCGGCTTGTCGGTGTCGACCCAAAGACAGTCCGGCGCGAACGCCCGCCGGACTGCCCTGAGATCCGCAAGGAGATGCAGGAGATCGCTGGAAAGCGGCGCCGGTTCGGCTATCCCGCTGCCCGGCAGGGCATCACGAAGTGATGTCCCGAGAGGGGGCGGATTGGCGTGTTGCTTGAGCGCAAGGGCATGAGAATGAACCACAAGAAACTGTATCGGCTCTACCGGGAAGAAGGGTTGTCAGTGAAGCGGCGGCGCGGCCGCAAGCGGGCCCGTGGAACGCGCTCCCCGATGCCGGTGGCTGCGTACCCCAATGCGCGCTGGTCTCTGGACTTCCTGGCTGACAGCTTCGGCCCATCCCGAAAATTCCGCATCCTGGCAGTGATAGACGATTGCAGCCGCGAAAACCTGTGCCTGATTGCTGACACCAGCATCTCCGGCGCGCGTGTTGCGCGTGAGCTGGATGCGCTGGTGCGGATCTACGGTAAACCCGGATGCATAGTCAGCGACAACGTCCTATGTCGGGAAAATCTGGCTGCTTAGGTCAGCAGGTCATGGGACATCCGGAGCACCGGATGCCCTGTTACGTTTGCCCAGACGGGCTCTGCCATCAAGAAATGATCTCTTCCATAGCAAACACAGGGTACGCGCGCTGGCGGCTCTCACCGTCCTTAAGACGAGATCATCGGGTCGCAAACACAGAAGGCCTGAACATTATCTACGAGGTCAGTTACCTGCCTCCACGGCACCTACAGAGAAAGGTCCTTCTGCGATCGATCACCCCTCAAAGAAGGGGCGATAGGGCTCGCCATGTTTAATGATCCCGTGAACTGTGAGGGCCATTCACCGCCCGACAGGGTATTGCGCAGCAATGTCCCGAAAGGGTGGCGGCGATTGCGGTATACGCCTTTCGGCGCAAATGTGAGTTGTGGCGGTCCTTGGCAATGTAGCGCTCGAACTTATCCCGGAAGCTGTTGGTGCGCTGCAGAATGGCAACCTGACCAGCCATCCATAGGGTGCGGCGCAAACGGGCATTCCCGTATTTTGACAGCTTGGTTTGGCCCCGGAATGTGCCCGACTGAATGGTTGCCAAGTCCATGCCGCAGAACTTCAAGAACTGCCGATGATGTCCAAAACGGCGCAAGTCGCCAGCTTCTGCGAGGATGGTCAAAGCGTTGATCGGGCCGATCCCAGGTATTGATGTCAGCAACTGATAGTCAGGTAGATCCTTGAGAAGCGCGACGGCGCGATCTTCAATTTGATTACGTTGCGCAATGAGACTGCGGCCTTCTCCAAGGACCAAGCGGAACATTCTGATCGCATCAGAATCTGGGGCAACCGGCAACCCCACTGAAGACTTAGCTGTCTCGTAAATATCTGCAAGCAAACGCTCTTTCGCGACCTTGCGCCCAATGACGTCCCAAGCATCAGCGGTGAAAGCGGCTTTGCCCATCGCTGTGATCAAATGTGGTGATGGATAACGCTCAAGGAATGCAAAGAACCAATCACTGCGTGAGCTGCGGTAAAACCGATCCGCTTCAGGGAAGTACAGCGGCAGATAATGGGTCAACACCCGGTGCCAAAGTTCAGTCTTCGACTTGGAGACGATATCGTGGGTTTTGGACAGCTCTTGAATGTCATTCGTGCCGCATACCAGAGGGTCGTGGTAATATTGCTCGTTTCCGATCTCCATCATATGCAGGATCACTTGCGCATCCTTTGGGTCATTCTTATCCCAGCTGTTGTTGAGGGCTTCCCGCGTCCGCGCCAAAGCCACTGAGGACACCAGCTTTATCTCAAAGCCAGCAGTTGCCAGATAGTACGCCAAGGCACGGTGATAAGTGCCTGTCGCCTCAAAGGCCACACGAACTGGGCGTCCGTATCCCTTAAGTGCGGTGGCGAGGCGGTTGAAGTCGGCGAATTCGTTCAAAACTGTTAAGCGACGTCGCCGTTTCTGATCTGGAATAGCGATCAAAACTTCATGCCGGGCCTTGGCGATGTCGATAGCCACCAAAACAGGGGCATCTTGTGCAACAATGATCTTGGTCATAGTCGGTCTCCTTTACGGTGTGGTTTGTACAAAACCACTGTAGGGACCCGAGGCCCGGCTATAACCACCTGCTGCGCTATTTGAAGGCTGCGCAGGCGATCATAGCCTCTCAATCAGCGTTATTCCGAACGTGTTACGGGACAGAGTTCACGAGCCGGGCCATTCTGAGGTGGGCCGATCAGAACGCAATTCCGTGGCACTATATCGACCCAGGGAAGCCGCAGCAGAACGCCTTTATCGAGTCATTCAACGGCAGCCTGCGTGACGAACTGCTGAACGAGGAGATATTTGACACCCTGGACGACGCCCGTCGGAAGCTGGCGCTCTGGCGTTACGATTACAACACCGTCAGGCCACACTCATCGCTCGGGAACAAAACACCGGTCGAAGCGCGCCCGACGCTTGAGCAATTTGAGGGCTCCGCGCCCGGCGCGCTTGCCCAGCACGAAACCGACGACTATCAAGACCAAACCCGCAGACTCTCGTCATGAGCGAGGGACCAGCGGGGGGCAGGTCAGTACGGAAACTTTGGCTCGCGCCATGACCATCATCGAAACAGCCAAGCTAAAGCATTTCTAATTTAACCTGAGGCATATCCGGCAGCCTGAAAGTAGTTTGAACACTCCTGCGGGGAGTACATTGCGCAGATATCGCCAAGGGCTTCGAACACCGAGGTGAATGATCGCGCACTGATGCGTCTAAGGTGGGACTTCAATTTGGAGAAAGCCAACTCAATCGGGTTCAGATCTGGCGAATATGGCGGCAGATAGAGGAACCAGCATCCGTGAGCCTTGAGCGCCGCAGCGGCTTCTTTGTTGTGATGGGTCGCGAGATTGTCGAGAACGACTGCCGTGCCTGGCGCGATCTCAGGGATCAGGACCTTCTGCACATAGGCCGCGAAGGCAGGACCATCCATCGCGCCATTGATCACCCAAGGTGCGATCAGAGCCTCATGTGTCAGCCCCGCAATCAGGGTTTGGGTTCCCCAACTGCCGAAGGGCGCATCCATCGTCAGGCGTTCGCCACGCGGAGCCCAACCGCGCAGCCGGGTGAGGTTCGTTTTGACCGCTGTTTCATCAAGAAAGACAACGCTTTCCGGCATCCGCGCAATGGCTGGCAAACGGTGTGTGAACCAGTCCTCACGTCGTCGCCTCACCTTGGCACGGTGACGTTCGGTAGCGACCAGTGACTTTTTTTGTGTGTAAATCCGAGGCGCTTTAGCAGATGCCCGATAGCAGAGTGCTGGACTTGCAATCCGGTTGCATCAGCAAGCGCATCACGCAACTCAAATAGTGTGATATCAGGGTCTTGGGTGATCAACTCTTCGAAAAAACTAACATGGGGTGCCAATTTCCCTGACCCTTTTGGACGACCCTGTACGGCAGGATCAGCCCGGCCCGTCGTTTGGATCTGATGCCGCCATCGGGCGCCCGTTGCTGGCGATAGCTTCAAGCGCGCTGCCGCCGCTCGCCCGCTTAGCCCTTCCTCAATATATTTCTGAAACCGCGCCCGAAGCGCTGATGGCAAAGGTGCTGACATAGTTCATCCTCCCAAACAGGATGAATCACAATCAGACCAGTTTGGGAATCCCCAGCGATTCAGGTTTTCTTCGAAACGCTTTAAACGGCCTCGATCCACAGGCCTATCTCGCGGACGTTCTCGACCGTATCCACGACCACAAAATCAAAAAGCTGGACGAATTGCTGCCGTGGAACTGGAAGGCGCGACACCCTGAAGCAAGCAGTCAGGCCACATAAACCGCGGTGCCAATGGCTTGGTTACCGCGGATCTGCGAACTGATCGCAGGAAACTCTTCGTTGAAAGTTGCAACTGCAGCGATCTTGAGGGCCCGAACGGCACTGCGTAGCGAACTTTCTGCCTACGAGCGCCGAGTCCCCATGATCGTACATTAGGACGATGCCTGTAGACTAATGATGACGATGCCAGGCGTCGGCACCGTGGTCGCCCAAACGGTCCGGTCAGTGATTGATGATCCAAGTCGTTTCCGCTCGTCGCGCGATATCGGCCCATGGGCAAGTCTGACGCCGCGAAGAGAGCAGTCTGTGAAGTCAATCGTCACAGTTGGGGACTCACTATCAAGCTCAAAAGCCCTCCCCCTACCATGCGCGAGCTAGGTGTAACCAACCGCAAAAACTTGCGACAGATCTCATTGCTCCGATTGCAATCAAGCTTCGCTGAGTAGGCGGGACAATATGCGTGCCTCGTGGTCCTGACCTCCGAAGAAGATCGCGAGAATGCGGACACGGTGTTGATGATCATCCACATCGAAATAGAGGACGGCGCGGCCCTTCGTAACGTTACGAATGCGCTTGCCGAGATGTGGACGGCGCGTCCCCTGATAGGGTGCCCCGCCCAGGCTGCGCATGGCAATTTCTATCTCGATCAATCTTTGCTCCGCGAGGTTGAAGGCCCGTTGTCCATCTTCTCCGAGCTCTTGCGCTGACTTGATGAGAAAATCAAAGATTAGGTCAAGGTCGTAATCGACGCCGTCGCCGCGAACGACGTCAAAGACCATGTTTGGTTTTCTTACGCGCTATCATGTCTTGGGTCCGTTGCTCACCCTCAACAAGCGACACGAAAGTGCCGTTCTGACGCTTGGTGAGAAGCTCACGCAGAGCTTCAGTCGCTTGTGATTGCTCTCTCAGGAGTTCAAGCCCCTGCTGCACGACTGCGCTCAGGGTAGCATAACGCCCTTGGGACACGAGATCGCGCGCGTAAGCCTCTTGGGCCTCGCTGATGGATACAGACGCTTTTACGCTCATTAGAGTCGCCTCATCTAGATGCTACTCAGTAGTATATACCCCCGGAGACCCATTGTCGAGAGGGTTAAGCAAACTGCCCTTCCAAAGAGCCATTGTTCTCGTAGCTATCAATCGGGCTTAGTTCGAGTGCCTTTCCAGACGGTTGCGATTGCGGGTTCGTCGGGGCGTACGATGTTTGAAGCTGAGTGCCCGAAGCCATCCGCGCGCAAGTCGTCCGCTGTCCGGCCCGGCGCGATGGCGCGCAGGTCGTCGTGGAACCACCTCGTAAAACCACGTACAGTGCGTAGCCAGAATAAATGGCGAACGATAAGCCGCCGACTAATTTTCGTACTGTACCTTTAATCGCCATACTGTGACCTTTATCACCGCACGGTCCGATCTGTGGATAACTGAGCGCGGGATTGATACTCGCCGTCAGATACCGTCATGTGTTTAAGTTCAGAATTTTGAAGTGCGGTTGGTTCTCGCTAACGCGATCTGAACAATGCAGGATGGACACCTTCCGGCGACTGCTCTCGCAGAAGTTTGCGAGAGCAGTTATTGGTTTTTTTAAACGTAAACCTCCGGCGGTGGCCGTCTGATCTCAAGCTCAATCCGATGGTAAGTCCGAGCTTATGTCCGACTTTATCAATCGTGCTCAAATCGAAGTACTTTCCGCAGCCGATGGTGAACGCCGCCGGCATTGGTCGGATGATGACAAACTGCGCATTGTGGAAGAAAGCTTCATTGGCCACCGCCAAGCGACAGTCACGGCGCGGCGGCATGGCATTTGCCGGTCGCTGCTGACCACTTGGCGGCGGCAGTTTCGTAACGGAGAGCTTGGGTCTTCTCGTCCGGTATCTTTCGCGCCGGTGACTGTGTCGAAGGAAACGCCCGTGTCACGAGCTAATCCAGTCAACTCCTGTTCACCTTCGGACTGTCAGGTAGAGATTGCCCTTCCGAATGGGCGTCGGCTCATCGTGCCGGTGGACGTCGAGACCGAAGCCCTTGCCCGGATTTTGGCAGTGGTGGACCGGCAATGATCGCGTTTCCGGCGGGTGTGAAGGTGTGGATTGCAGGCGGCGTCACCGATATGCGGCGAGGCATGAACACGTTGGCGCTGCAGGTGCAGGAAGGGATCGGCCGCGATCCCCACGCGGGCGAGATCTTTTGCTTCCGGGGCCGTAAGGGCGATTTGGTCAAGATCTTGTGGCATGATGGCGTGGGCATGTCGCTCTATCTAAAGCGCCTGGAAGCGGGCAAGTTCATCTGGCCAGTGAGCCGGTCCGGCGAAGCAGTGCAGATCTCGTCAGCGCAGTTGGGCTATCTTCTGGAGGGCATCGACTGGCGCAACCCGTGCTGGACACAACGCCCTGCAAAGGCTGGTTAATTCGCGCCATAAAGCCTGTTTTTATTGGTGCTTCGCGGCTTCGGCTGGTAAATATTGGTCATGTCTGACGCCGCCTCTGAACTCGCTAAATTACGCGCTGCCCTGGCCGCCGCAGAGGCCCGTGCGCAGGTTGCGGAAAGCGAGCTGGCGCAGGCCCGCGCGGTTGTCTCCTGCTCCGAGGCGATGATCCAAGAGCTCAAGCTTGAGATCGCCAAACTGCGCCGTGACAAATACGGTATCTCATCAGAACGACGCGCCCGGCTGATCGATCAACTGGAATTGCAGCTTGAGGAACTGGAAGCGGCGGCTACCGAGGATGCCTTAGTCGCAGATCAAGCAAGCGAGAAAGCCAGCACTGTGCGCGCCTTCACACGCCGCCATCCGGGGCGCAAACCGTTCCCCGATCACTTGCCCCGCGAGCGGGTTGTCGTCGAAGCACCTGCCGCCTGCACCTGCTGTGGCTCGGACCGGATCGTAAAGATGGGTGAAGATGTCACCGAGACGCTGGAGGTGATCCCGCGTCAGTGGAAGGTGATCCAGACTGTGCGTGAGAAGTTCACTTGCCGGGCCTGCGAGAAGATCAGCCAGCCGCCGGCCCCGTTCCATGCGATCCCGCGCGGATGGGCCGGACCCAGCCTGATCGCCATGCTTGTCTTCGAAAAATACGGACAGCACCAACCCCTGAACCGGCAGGCAGAGCGCTTTGCCCGTGAAGGCGTTGATCTGAGCCTCTCCACCCTGGCAGACCTGGTCAGGCACGCGACTGTCGCCCTGCAGCCGATCCATGCCCTGATCGAGGCCCACGTGCGTGCCGCTCACCGCCTACATGGGGATGACACGACCGTGCCGCTTCTGGCACGGGGTGGCGCGAAAAAAGCTCGTCTGTGGACCTATGTCCGTGATGACCGCCCCTGGAATGGCGGCGCACCGCCGGCCGCGTTCTTCCGCTTCTCCCGAGATCGTGGCGCAACCAATCCCAATCAGCATCAGGCAGAATGGCAAGGGGTGCTGCAAGCGGACGCCTATGGTGGATACAACGACCTCTATCGAGAGGACCGAGACGCGGGGCCCGTGACCAGCGCGCTGTGTTGGTCGCATGCGCGCCGGAAGTTCTTCGAGCTGGCCGACATCGCGGGCAACGTCCGCAAGGGCAAACCCGCCCATCAGATCTCGCCAGTCGCCCTGGAAGCGGTGAAACGGATCGACGCCATCTTCGACATCGAGCGCGAGATAAATGGGCTGGATGCTGATGCCCGGCTCGTCGCCCGCCAGAACCTGTCCCGTCCCCTGGTAAACGGCCTCCACGACTGGCTGCAGGAAGAGCGCGCGAAACTGTCCAGACACAACAAGGTGGCCAAGGCGATCAACTACATGTTTGAGAAGCATGGCCGTTGGAAGGCCTTCACGGCATTCCTCGATGACGGGCGTATCTGTCTGACAAATAATGCGGCCGAACGCGCCTTACGTGGCGTAGCTTTGGGCAGAAAGTCATGGCTCTTTGCAGGGTCCGAGCGCGGCGGTGAACGGGCTGCCGCCATGTATACCCTTATCGTCACCGGCAAAATGAACGACATCGGTCCGCAGGCCTGGCTCGCCGATGTTCTCGCCCGGCTGCCCGACTTGCCCGTCTCGCGCGTACATGAGCTTCTGCCTTGGAACTGGAAAGCTTTATCCCTTCCACAAGCAGCGTAACCATGCAGCTGAACAAGGTGTATTCCGTCAAGACAATCGACCGCGTCGCTGTCGAACTGGGCGAAACCGTTGATCGGATCTTTGATCTCGCCATCGGTATCGAAACCGAAGATGGTATAATCTGGGTCTACGGTCCCGGCGACGACGGTGTCATCGCATTCAATCCATTCGGGATCGAAAACCTGCAAGAGCTCATCGAAATGGACCGTGATCGCGACCGATGACCTCGCCGCGGCCTACGCCGGATGCTTACTTTTAAACGAACTTCGTGTTTTTGAAGAGTGCTTCAACACATCCGGTAAGGGGCTTGAGAGCGGCCCGCATTCCGTAATTCCCAAACATTAGGCCCTTGGCTTTTTTGGCGCCCAGGGCTCCTATCAAAGGTCATGCGACTTTTACTCCGACCGCATTAAAATCCACAACGAACTTAAAGGCGCCAAGGCCTTCGCAGGCATCGGAAAAACCTGCAAGACAGATCTCAATGTCTTGTTTGAACTGAGCCAAATTCATTTTTGAGGGCTGTTCGTGGAGAATAAGCTTGAACCTGGACGGTGTGTCATTCCCATCGTCCATCATCTGTGCATCGTAAAATAGGGTAAAATCGCGGAATAGAAGTGTGTGCAGTTGTTTCCCTGGCCAGCAGGAATAGTGGAATAGCATACAAACAATATGCAGGTTCATCATGCTTACAGCATTCTGCGCCTTGCGGCATTTTTCAGCTGCCTCCATGGTGGGAAAGTTAATGACATGCCCACGACACTGGTCGTTCTCCTGAAAAAAGTAGGCCGCAACCTCCGACATTGCATAGCCGCCTTCACCATACAGCTTGTACGCTATGTCAATTCCCAAAAGCGTACCATCATCTGTAACTGACGGACAATTAATGTATTCCTTCGCCAGAAAACGCAATGCGTCGACGAGGGGCTGAGGAAAAGAGGCTGGTTTCAGAACGATCGGTGTCAAATTAGTCATTGTTGTTCTCCATTTAACGGGCGGGGTTGATTGTGCCCATGAAAAGAAGATTGGAACGTTTATTTTAAGACAGAAACACTGAACGATAATTTGTGAAATTTTTTAGAAAAAGGCTCGATCCGGGGGGGGCAGGGCTGTATTCTGGTTCATACCTGCTCTTTGTGACATTGTTTGCACGCCGAAGACCTGGCGTGCGCGGAGCACTGCGTACGCCGCGCCGCTCGCTCCACCGATAAGATATCGGTTATAGGCCTGTTGGCTGATGCCAAGGGCTCTGGCAAATCCGTAAGCAGTACCCAGCCCAGCAGAAATCGCTGGCATCATCATGTTCTCCTAAATTGTCCGAACGAGAAAGTGCGTTGCGACAATGAAGCCTCTGGCCATAAGCACCATCATGAACAAGGGGATGGGGGTGTTGTCACGTTAATGGGCTTGAGGTTGCTGGTTCATTTCAATGTGGACGGAATAGAACGATAGAGGAACGTTCTTGCAGGACTTTGAGGTATCACGGGTTTGACCGGCAAGGCGAGGTACAAGGGTCGCGGAAGATGGACAGAGGCTTAGGTCTCATCTTGCGAGTGTCATTCGGCTGCCCCCCGTGGCGCGATATCATCATACTGTTCTTCGGTAGAAGGAGACCTTGAGCCTGTCATCCAGTTGCCCAAGGCGGTCGAAATCTCCGACATTCCGGGTCACAATCAGGCATCCAAGACGGGATGCCTGCGCCGCCAGGATCGCGTCGTTCTGCGTCTTCCTGCGGTTTTCCCCGTTATAACCGAGAACGCGCGCCATGCAGCCCGCAAGCACCATTCCTCGCATGGTGTCCTCATGCGTCAAATCAAAGATCCTGTGGGCGTCGATGCTCGTCAGAAGGGTTCGGAGCTCGCGCGTAGCATCGGATGTGCGAGGGTCGTTTGGGTCGAGCCGACCGAAAAGAAAGGCCAACTCGCCGAGAACAACGGGGGAGTGGTAAATCGCCCGCGCCCGAATGCGCTCCTCGATGTCATATGGAAGTCTACCTTGAAGCTGATCCAGGATCACGCATGTGTCGAGCATGATCCGTTCGCCGCCAACCGACGCATCGGCCAGAAACGAGAGATTACTGTCGGCACGCAAGGGCAGATCGGCTTTGCCGAGGGCGACCCGGCAGCGCCGTAGCAGTTCGTCGATTTCCATGCAGCGTCAGGCTTCCAGATA
>OJDK01000423.1_pt1 | contig 18516 bp, 19 predicted proteins | sample 1592791 | NCBI WGS metagenome assembly OJDK01 (sample SAMN05416878, study PRJEB24817) | seawater metagenome | isolation source: Sea water | place: Canada:Atlantic | collected 2013-11
ACGAGATCAGCCTCGGTCTCGTGGGCTCGGAGATGTGTATAAGAGACAGAGACAGTATATATATGAAAAAAGTTAAGCTTCAATCTATAAAGGGCCTTCAGAATAAGCTTCAAACGGACCCAAGAATTTCATTTGAGATTGTGTATAGAATAGCGCAAAGGCTAATACCAAAAACGTGGAATAAATTACACCTAAATCATTACTAGACAATACATAAAAGTAAGCTAATTGAATTACTTCAGAAAACACAATACAAATACACGCCAACAGAAATAACATAGATTTATTATCATTTCTGTACATATAGTTTATTAGTGCCACTGATAACAAGACCATTACAACAGCGTTGTATAAAAACTCTAAAGCATATTCATAAACTGAAAGAACTTCACCTGCTGTCTCGGTTACTATGATAACACAAAAGACATCTAGTACCAATAAAATTAATATTGAAAACAGGAACCTTTTAAGAATTAACTTTATATCGAACTTGCTCGTAAATCTAAGAATTAAAAATAAATAGGAAATTACATATAAAATATTAGCCAAATAATAGATATAATCTGTTCCAAAATAATCTTCTTCTGGTAGGTACCATGACAAATAAGATAATACGTGGGCAAAAGTAAAAATAACTAAAAACGAGGAAAAATATTTGGATTTCGACTTTGTACCCCTAAAGTATAGAACTGTTAAAAAAACAAGCATCATGGAACTTAAAGCAGATCCCTCCAACTCATGTCCTAAGCTTAAAGAAGCTATGAAGCCAACACCCAACACAACGGATATCGCTTTTAAAATTCTATTTATAAACATTAAATAATCCCTTATTAATAGAACAAATATAAAAATATTTTACAATTAAACGATAAAAAATAACTTTTTGTCGATAAAATAACTTTTTTAGTAAGAAATCATTTCACTAAATTTAAAAATTCTTTTTCGCTTAAAATAGGAATCTCTAGGCTTTCAGCTTTAGCGCGTTTGCTTGGCCCCATTTTACCTCCAGCAACCAAATAATTGGTTTTTGAGGATATAGAAGAAGAAACCTTCCCGCTATTATCTTCAATTAGCTTTTTAAGTTCATTACGAGAGATACTCTCAAAAACACCAGAAATCACAATTGATTTTCCTTTTAATTTTTCTGTTTGGTTAGCGAGTAACTCAGCAGAAATTTCTAACTGTACTCCAAATTCTTTTAAGCGTTTAATTATTCTTCTATTTTCTTCAGAATTAAAAAACTCTACAACACTTTTTGCTATGCGCTCCCCAATTTCATCAACAGAAATTAAATCTTGAATTGGCGCTGCCATTAAAGCATCTATAGACTTATAGTGTTTAGCTAATTTTTTGGCAACGGTTTCTCCTACATACCTAATACCTAAAGCAAATAATACGCGCTCAAAAGGAATTTGTTTGGAAGCCTCTACTCCATTAATAAGATTTTCTGCACTTTTTTGTGCCATACGCTCTAATGGAATTACATCTTCCACTTGCAATTCATATAAATCTGAATAATCGGAAACCAAACCTACTTTAACTAAAAGCGCAACCGTTTCACCTCCCAAACCTTCAATATCCATAGCTTTTCTGGAAATATAATGTTGAATACGACCAACAACCTGTGGTGGACAGCCATTATAATTTGGGCAATAGTGCTTTGCTTCACCTTCAATTCTCACTAATTCGGCATCACATTCTGGGCAATTTGAAATGTATTGGGTAGGTTTTGAATCCGCAGGTCGCTCAGTTAAATCCACAGAGATAATTTTTGGAATTATTTCTCCTCCTTTTTCAACAAAAACAGTATCATCCTCTCTAATATCTAACTTTTCAATTTGATCTGCATTGTGTAATGAGGCTCGTTTTACTATGGTACCTGCCAACTGAACAGGCTCTAAATTTGCTACAGGTGTAATTGCTCCCGTACGGCCAACTTGGTACGTAATTTCATTCAACTTTGTTGAAACCTGCTCTGCTTTAAATTTATAAGCCATTGCCCAACGTGGTGCCTTAGCTGTAAATCCAAGTTCGTCTTGCTGGTATAAGCTATTAACCTTTACCACTACTCCATCAATTTCATAAGGTAAGTCATGTCGATGTTTATCCCAATATTCTATATAACTTAAAACCTCATCAATGGATTTAACCACCTTTGCTTCTTTTGGAACTTTAAATCCCCATTCTCGAGCTTTTTGCAAACCTTCGTATTGAGTAGAAATATTGAGATCATTTCCCTTTATACTATATAAAAGACATTGAAGTGGTCGTTTTGCTACCTCAGAACTATCTTGTAATTTAAGACTTCCTGAAGCTGTATTTCGTGGGTTTCTATAAGGTTCTTCATCATTGGCAATACGCTCTTTATTCATTTTAACAAAACCTTCAATCGGCAGAATTATCTCTCCTCTAATATCAAACCTTTTGGGATAATCCCCTTTTAACTTTAAAGGGACCGTATTAATTGTCTTTACATTTGCCGTAACCTCATCGCCCTGCACTCCGTCTCCTCGTGTTACTGCTCTTATTAGTTTTCCATTCTCATAAGTGAGGTTCATTGAAGCTCCGTCATATTTTAATTCACAGGTATATTCAACCTCTCCATCTACCTGCTTTTTTATTCGGGTCTCCCAATCGAGTAAATCTTCTTTAGAATAAGAATTATCCAAAGAATACATTCTAAAATCATGAACCGTTGTTTTAAAGTTTTTGGTAATGGCACCTCCCACTCGTTGAGTTGGTGAATTGACATCAAAAAACTCTGGATTTGCATCTTCTAAGGCTTGGAGCTCTTTCAACTTTATATCAAATTCATAATCGTCAATAGTGGGATTATCTAAAATGTAATAATTGTAGTTATGTTGACGCAGCTCTTCTCTAAGAGAATTTATTTTTTGTTCAATATTCATTTTTACAATCGTTCTTTATTTAACCATTTTGGTGCAGGCAACGGCTTATAATTTTTCATTTGTTCTAGCAATCCATTTATTGTGTCATCAATAACTACGGCATCTAAGTTTTCTTGTTTTAAAAACCCTCTATTCACCATAGTGTTGCATTGCAAAATTAAAGCATCATAATAGCCATTACTATTTAAAATTCCGATTGGCTTTTGGTGTAAACCCAATTGTCCCCAAGTAGTAATTTCAAAAAATTCATCCATTGTCCCAAAACCACCAGGCATAATTATAAAGCCATCGCTTCGCTCATACATTTTAATTTTACGTTGGTGCATGTTATCAGTCACTATTAATTCTGACAAACCTGTATGTGCCACTTCTTTTGTTTGTAAAAATTTTGGAATAACACCAACAGTTTTTCCTTGATGTTCTATTACTGCTTGCGCCACTTTTCCCATAATACCAATTCTTGCCGCGCCATAAATTAAAGTAATTTTCTGCTGGGCAAGTGCTTTACCTAAATTGTAAGCATGTTCTATGATTTCTGGATCATTGCCTTCACTACTTCCACAAAATACTGATATACTTTTCATATTGTCTTTGTTCCTTTTAACATTCTAAAATTTCCATTAATATCTTGTCTTAACTCAACATTCTCAAAACTTGAATTTAACAACAATTGCTTAGTTTCCTCACTAAGATACTGGTTAATTTCAAAAAACAGATGTCCGTTTGGTTTTAAATAATTAACAGCAAAATCGGTAATAGCGTTATAGAATTTTAACGGGTTTGAATCCTCAACAAACAATGCCAAATGTGGCTCATTATCTAATACATTTGGTTTAATTTCTTGCTTTTCCAATTGACGAACATACGGTGGATTAGAAACTATGATATCAAATTCCAAATTATTAAAAACCAATTCCCAGTTAGTTTGGTTTAAAATATTTGCTTCAATAAATTGAATTTCTGTATTATTAATTTCAGCATTGTGCTTGGCAAGTTTTAAAGCTTTTTCAGAAACATCTACTGCATAAACTTCTGCTTTTTTAATATTATGAGCGAGGGAAATTGCTATGCAACCACTACCCGTTCCTATATCTAGGATTTTTAGACTCTCTTTTTTATTATGGAAAATGCTAGATTTCAATATCCAATCCACCAACTCTTCGGTTTCTGGCCTTGGGATTAACACATTTTTATTTACGTTAAATTTTAAGCCATAAAATTCCGTTTCACCTAAAATGTATTGTATAGGTTTTTGCTGTTTTAAACCCTCTAGAGCATTAAAAAAAATATCATATTCAGATTTAAGCAAAGAAAATTCTGGTTGAAGCGCTAATTGAAAGCGTGGTAAATCTATATAAAATTCAGTGCATAGAAAAAAAAAGCTATCCACTTCTTCCTTGCCATACATAGCATCTAATTCTTTATGAAATACGTTTCTAAGGTCTGTTAATTTCAAATCTACAAATCTTTTATCATCCAAACAGTACATGAATAATGCCCTGTATTTCCTAATGGTTTTTCAATACTTTTAAAACCTGCTTTTTTGTATAACCTCCTAGCGTCGTCCATATATGGCATGGTTTCTATATAACATTGGTCGTATTTTGCATTTTTAGCAAACTCCAAACATTTTGCCATCATTTGGGTTCCCAAACCTTTACCTCTAATTTCGGAAGTAAAATACATTTTCTGCAATTCACATATGTTTCCGTTGTAATTATCTAATGGAGAAATACCTGCTCCACCATAAATTTCACCATCACTTTCTACAACAAAATAAGCTTTGCGTGTCTTACTATAGGTTTGAGTCATACAATCTAAAGATTTGTCTTCGTAGGCTGTACCAACTTTAGGGACTCCCATTTCTATTAAAACAGAACGTATGGCCTGAGCAATTTCGGCATCGTCTTTTAACTCAACTTCCCTAATTACATAGTTCTTTTCACTCACTTTATTATGTTATTTTTGTGTTTCAAAATTAAGAATTAAGAAATAGATTAATTCATTTTTTTAGATTCTAATTCCATTTCATTTTCTTGTGAAGAATATTGATGAATTTTACATTAACCGTTGCTTACAAATTGCCAAAAATGGTTTGGGCACAACCCGTCCAAATCCCATGGTTGGCGCCTGTATAGTTTACGATGGCAAAATAATAGGTGAAGGATTTACAAGCACTTATGGAGACAACCATGCTGAAGTAAATGCTATTGATGCCGTAAAGGACAAAACACAATTACCAAAAAGCACACTCTATGTTACCTTAGAGCCATGCAGTCATTTTGGAAAAACACCTCCTTGTAGCGATTTAATAATTGAATATAAAATTCCAAAAGTAATTATTGGGTGCGTTGACGATAATCCCATGGTTGGCGGAAAAGGAATTGAAAAATTAAGAGCTGCTGGTTGCAATGTTGTTGTTGGTGTCTTAGAAAACAAATGCAAAGGTCACCATAAGCGTTTTTTTACATTCCATAATAAAAAACGGCCTTACATCATTTTAAAATGGGCTGAAACCAAAGATGGCTACATCGCTCCAAAATCTAAAAACGAAAAAAAACCTGTTTGGATAACAAACTCTTATTCCAGACAATTAGTACATAGATGGAGAGCTGAAGAACAGGCTATTTTAGTAGGAACGAATACTGTTTTAGAGGATAACCCGAGCTTGACTGTCAGAGATTGGACTGGCACAAATCCTATTAGAATCGTTTTAGATAAAGAGTCTAAGCTTAACAAAGAACTTTCAGTTTTTGATTCTAAAGCTGAAACCATTAGAATTACAGAGAAGGACATTGATTTCAATAAAAACATTGGGTTTCAAATTAGCAATTTACTCTATAAACGTAACATCAATTCCATTATCATTGAAGGTGGAGCAAAAACACTTCAAACTTTTATAGATGAAAATCTTTGGGACGAAGCAAGAATATTCATTGGCAGTACTGAATTTAACGGAGGCATAAAAGCCCCAACTTTTAGTGGAAAATTAATTTCTGAAACTTTTATAGAACAAGATATTTTAAGAATTTATACCAATGATTAATACACTCATATTCGACTTTGGAGATGTCTTTATCAATCTAGACAAAAAAGGAGCCATGGACAATGCTCTCAAAATCTTTAATCTTGTGGATTTTGAAAAGGATATGATTAACGCTAATGTTGAATATGAAATTGGTAAACTCTCAACCGAAAAATTCTTTTCTTTTTACACTCACAAGTTTCCTCATTTAACAGAATACGAAGTCATTGACGCATGGAACTACATTATAAAGGATTTTCCGGAGCATAGATTAAAATTTATTCAAGATTTAGCAAAAGAAAAAAAATACAAATTAATTTTACTTAGCAATACAAATGCCTCGCATATAGATTTTATTAAAGAAAATGTTGAGTTTTTCAATGATTTTAAAAATTGCTTTGATGCATTTTATCTTTCTCACGAAATTAACCTAAGAAAGCCCAATACAACTATTTTTGATTTTGTTATTGATAAAAACGATCTAAATCCAGAAAACTGTCTTTTTATTGATGATACTAAAGAAAACACTGATACAGCATCTAAAATGGGCTTTCATATTTGGAACATTGATGAAACCAAAGAAGATGTAGTAAACCTATTTCAAATTAAAAAAGACCTCTTTTGATCTACCTTCTTTTAAGTATACTATCGTCAACCGCCATTTTTGTAATATTCAAACTTTTCAACAAGTACAATATAAATACACTACAAGCTATCGTAGTAAATTATTTTACCGCTTTTACTTGTGGTTTATTATTGAATAAGGGAGAGATTGTACCAAGTGAAATTTTAAAAACCGATTGGTTCATTGGAGCTTTTATTTTAGGCTTTCTATTCATTGCCATATTTAACGTAATGGCATTAACCGCCCAAAAAAATGGTTTATCCGTAGCTTCTGTTGCCAGTAAAATGAGTGTGGTTATCCCTGTTGCGTTTGGCATTTATGTTTTTAAAGAAAGTATAGGTGCTCAAAAAATTATTGGAATTTTATTAGCTCTAATTGCCGTTTATTTAACTTCTATTAAACCTAAAGATGATGCCGTTTTAACGAAATCGTTACACTTACCCATTCTGTTGTTTTTTGGTTCGGGTATTATTGATACCTCTATTAATTATTTTGCTCCAGATGATAAGATCCCGCTTTTTTCTGCAACAATATTTGCAATTGCTGCAGTTATTGGCGTTTTAACACTAAGCTTTAAAGCTATAGTAAAAAAGAGTTATTTCAAATTAAAAGCCATTCCCTTAGGCATTGCGTTAGGAATTGTAAACTATTGTTCAATTCACTTTATTTTACTGGCCTTAAGGATTGACCATTTTGAAAGTTCAACTATTTTTACTGTAAATAACGTAGCCATTGTTGCTTTAACAACTTTGGTTGGATTAATGCTGTTTAGAGAACAAATTTCAAAACAAAATTGGATTGGAATTATAGTCGCCATGATTTCAATATTATTAGTAACATTGAGGAATGGAAATTAAAGACACTTACAAAACCATAGCCAAAGCTTGCGAAGGAGAGTTATTTAAAGATAGAAACAGTAAATTTTTGGGGTTTGCTTTTCCTGTGGTTAATGAAGAACAGGTAAAACAGCATTTGGAAGATTTAAAAAAAGAACATTATGCAGCTAGGCATTGGTGCTACGCCTATCAAATTGGTATAGAGGACACACAATATAGAGCAAATGACGATGGAGAACCAAACAATTCTGCAGGCATGCCAATTTATGGACAGATACAATCCTTTGAAGTCACTAATGTACTTGTTGTAGTTATTAGATACTATGGCGGAGTAAAACTGGGAGTTGGAGGCTTAATTAACGCATACAAAACCGGAGCTCAATTTGCATTAGAATCTGCAAGAATTATTAAAAAAACAATAGACAAACAATTTGAGCTAAAATTTGAATATAAAAACATGAGCAAAGTAATGCGATTGCTAAAAGAAAATGAAGCAGAAATAATAAACCAAAAATTAGAATTGAACTGTTTATTGGAAATCTCTGTCAGAAAAGGAAACGCTCAGAATGTTTTTGGACTTTTTGAAAATTTCTTTGGAGTAAAAATCACTGAATTATAACGAGTAATTTTGCAGTTTGTCTAAAAGATATTTTGGACATCTTGTTGGCCTATTTTTATCCTTGTCTATAAATGCAAGAATTGTATTACCTGTAGCTAACAATTCATCGGATTGGTTTCGTAATTCGTAATTAAATTCTATGGAAGCGGTTGGCATTTTTTTTAATGTTGTTTTTACTTTAAGTACATCATCATAGCGTGCTGAATTCTTGTAATTTATAGTTAAGGAAACTACAGGCAACATTATACCTTCTTCTTCCATCCTAAGGTATGTAAGGCCAAACTCGCGCAACCACTCGGTTCTACCTACTTCAAAATATTGTGCGTAGTTAGCATGGTAAACCACTCCCATTTGGTCTGTTTCTCCATATCTTACCCTAATTTTTGTTTCATTAAAATTCATATATTTAAAGTCTGTTTGCTAAAAAATTCGTAAATTACAAGTCATTTAAACATGAGGAAAAAATTCTTAAAATTCAACAGAAATTGATTTTTTTATTAAGAATTTTGTTCACATATTTGTCCTGTTGATTAATAAGGGAATTCTACTTCTCTTTTTTTTTGCTAAACTAACAAACAACAAATAATCTAACTTAGAGCATGAGTATAACAGCGGAATCTGCATGGGGTAATTGCCTTTCATTTATCAAGGACAATATACAACCGCAAGCCTACAAAACCTGGTTTGAACCAATAGAAGCCGTTAAACTCACAAATAATGCTTTAAGCATTCAAGTTCCTAGTAAATTTTTCTACGAATGGCTAGAAGAACACTACGTTAAAATCTTAAAAGTAGCTTTAACCAAAGAACTCGGAGAAGATGCTAAATTGGTGTACGTTATTAAGATGGAAAACACTTATGGCAATAAACAACCATTTACAGAAAAAATACCTAGTTCTAATAGGTCTGCAGTAAAATCACAAGATGTTGACGTTCCCTTTAATAATAAAAGTCCGGAGTTAAAAAATCCTTTTGTAATTCCTGGCATTAGAAACGTAAAAATTGAGTCACAGCTCAATCCTAGTTATAGTTTTGAAAACTTTTTAGAAGGAGATTCTAATAGATTAGCAAGAAACGCTGGTATAGCAGTAGCGAATAAACCTGGAGGCACTTCTTTTAACCCTTTATTAGTATTTGGAGGTGTAGGATTAGGCAAAACACACTTAGCACATGCTATTGGAGTGGATATAAAAGATAAATATCCAGAAAAAACAGTGTTATATATTTCTGCTGAAAAATTTACACAACAATATATTGACTCAGTAAAAAAGAATAATAGAAATGACTTTATTCATTTTTACCAAATAATAGATGTACTTATAATTGACGATGTTCAGTTTTTATCGGGTAAAACAGGCACACAAGATGTCTTTTTTCACATCTTTAACCACTTACACCAAAACGGGAAACAGGTTATTTTAACATCAGATAAGGCACCTGTGGACATGCAAGATATTGAACAGCGGTTATTATCTCGTTTTAAATGGGGACTTTCTGCTGAATTACAGACACCAGATTTTGAAACACGTGTTTCTATCTTAAAGAATAAACTTTACAGAGATGGTGTTGAAATGCCAGAAGACATCATTGAATATATCGCTAAACATATAAAATCTAACGTTAGAGAATTAGAAGGCGCAATTATTTCTTTAATCGCACAATCTTCTTTCAATAAAAAAGAAATTACCATTAGTCTTGCAAAAGATATCGTTGATAAATTTGTAAAGAATACAAAGCGCGAGGTTTCTATAGATTATATTCAGAAAGTAGTTTCAGATTATTTCCAGATGGATGTAAGTACTTTACAATCTAAAACCAGAAAACGTCATATTGTACAAGCTAGGCAATTGGCAATGTTTTTTGCGAAAAAATACACTAAAGCTTCATTAGCTAGTATCGGCTCTCAGATTGGACAACGTGACCATGCTACGGTATTACACGCCTGTAAAACTGTTGACAACTTATCATCAACAGATAAACAGTTCAGAAAATACGTTGAGGATTTAGCCAAAAAACTAGCACTTTAAGGTTTTTCAAAATAACTAGGTTTCTATAGTTTAAAAGTCATCATTCACCACTAAAAAAATGGTGCTTAATTGTATCATTATTCAATGCTAAATTAAACATAGATTTAGCATAATAAGCCTTCTGCCAACTCGCACCGCAATAAATCTTAGCTTAATTTTAAAAGCATTTTGCTTCATAGCTCAAAAAAAACTAAATTTTGCTTATTGCCATTAACGAAAAGGTTAAGGTCGTTTTTTTTGTATCTTAGTAAAATAACCTCTTTATCCTAAAAACTATGAAGTATTCAGCATGTATTCTACCATTACTTTGTTGTTTGTTTAATTATGCACAAACTCCAGATTTAGAACTCCAATTATTTTCTTCTGGCTTAGATAAACCCGTGAACATTAAAAACACAAGGAGTTTTGATACTAACCTTTATGTAGTTGAACAAGATGGGCGTATTAGAATCATCGATGCATCAGGCACATTAGTTACCCAACCTTTTTTAGACATTACGGATCGTGTTGGAAATATTGGTAGTATAGGAGACGAGAGAGGTTTGTTGGGACTTACGTTTCATCCAGATTATGAAACAAATGGCTATTTTTATGTTAATTATATTGATGATTCCGGGAATACTGTTGTATCTCGATTTACAAGAAATGCTTCAAATCCACTTGTAGCCAATACAACTGCAGAATTAGAGATTATCTCGTATGTACAACCGTTTAGCAACCATAATGGAGGTGATTTAGCTTTTGGGAGCGACGGTTATTTATACATAGCTTCAGGTGACGGAGGTGCTGGTGGAGATCCTGGAAATAGAGCACAAGACTTAACTACTTTTTTGGGTAAAATGCTAAGATTAGATGTTGACAATCCGAGTGGTGGCAATAATTATGGTATTCCTGCAGACAACCCTTTTGTTGAAAATAGTACTGCGTTAGATGAAATATGGGCTTATGGCTTACGAAATCCATCAAAATTCTCTTTCGATCGTGCAAACGGAGATATATGGATAGCAGATGTTGGGCAGGTTCAAATTGAAGAAATCGATAATGCAGGTGCAACTGAGTCTGGTTTAAATTATGGCTGGAGGTGCTATGAAGGTAACTCAGAGTACGACACAAGTGAGAATTGTCCAGATGAATCTGAATTAACATTTCCTGTTGCTCAATATTCACATAGCTCTGGCAGATGTTCTATAACAGGCGGTTATATTTACAGAGGTTCTGATTACCCTAACTTTCAAGGACTATACTTTTTTGCTGATTATTGCAGCGGTGATGTCGGTTATATTGAATATGATGATATTGATGAGGAATGGGATATGACACTAGAACAATTTACAGGAAACTGGACCGCTTTTGGCGAGGATACTAATGGTGAAATTTATGTCGCCTCTATCAGTAGCAGTAGCGGTGAAGTTTTTAGACTTATTGATGCTAACGTATTGGGTGTTGAAGAACAGGATCTGAATTCTATTGTACTATTTCCAAACCCTTCAAAGGAAGAGCTACACATAGATTTTTCTAAATATAACGCTTCAATTTCATCAATTTCTATTTTTGATCTTCAAGGAAAACGCATAAAATCAATTCAAAGAAATTCTGAAATAATTCAAATTATTAATGTTACAGATATTTCAAAAGGGATGTATATTGTAAAAATTGAAAATAATACAGGAAATCATTTAACACGCAAACTAGCCATAAATTAATGAGCACAAACAAAGGCAAGTTATACCTTATACCAACACGTCTTGGTGATAACCCACCACTTGAAGTTTTACCAATATCAATAAAAAAAGTTATTGAGCAATTAGATAGTTACATTGTAGAAAATGAAAAAACGGCAAGACGCTTTATAAAGCGAATTAAACCAAGTAAATCTCAACCATCTTTAAAACTTTTGGTGCTCAATAAATACACTACTGAAACGGAACGTAACACTTATCTAAATTCTTGTTTAGATGGTAATTCAATAGGTTTGCTATCCGAAGCAGGTTGTCCTGCCATCGCAGATCCTGGAGCAGATATTGTGAGTTTGGCACATCAAATGGATATTCAGGTTGTACCGCTTGTAGGTCCTTCTTCGATTTTATTAGCATTAATGGCATCAGGTATGAATGGACAAAGTTTTACTTTTAATGGCTATCTTCCTATTGATAAAAATGAACGAAAAGTTAAGCTAAAAAGCCTAGAGCGTATTTCTTTCGAAAACAACCAAGCACAGATTTTTATAGAAACTCCCTACAGAAACATGAAAATGCTCGAGGATTTAGCAAGCACGCTCAATCCCAATACAAAGGTTTGTGTTGCATGTGACCTCACCTTACCGACCGAATTTATAAGAACAAAAGCTGCAAAGGATTGGAAACAAAACAAAGAAGACCTTCATAAAAGGCCTTCTATTTTTATTATTCAAAAAGAATGATGTGATTCTTTAGAGTGTTACTCTTGCTTTTCTATCTGGTGTAATCATTGAAGTATCGTACCCAGAAAATTTCTTCATATAAAACTTAACTGAAGATCCATAAGCATCTGAAAGGTTATTAGCACCAAAGCTTCGTAAAAACTTCTTCACGTTACCAGGACCAGCTAAGTGTGCTGCTGCCAAAATACCAGATTCGGTCACTTTTATACCTCCTATAAGTTTCCCTTCAAAACGTTTTATATCTCGTCGTAAAACCCATTTGTTTCGTGATGCATTCGCCAAAAATGCTTTTTCTTGAAGTTCTGGGTTATATAAGAATTGGTTTGGATTATAAACACCTATCAGTTTTAAGGTTTCTGCACCAAACTGATACTTTCCTAAATAGCCTAAAGTATTCACTGTAAAGTAATCTCCTCTAGATTCTTTAAAAGCTAATGCTTCTTTAAAACCTTCAAAAGACTTTCCTAAATGAGGCGTAAACATATTGTATTTACTTCCTTTATTGACATTGAGTGCCAATTCTTCTGAAATATTGTAATTGAGTTCTAATCCTTCAGTAGAATAATCATCTGGATTAATAGTAGAATTTGGATACAAGGCTAAAGCCATTAGTAAACAAATTGAAAAGGGTAATAAAAAATTCTTAACATTATTCTTAACCATCTAAGCTAATTTTTAATGTAAAATAGTTTCCCCAAACTGCTTTACTGAATTCGGGTGCAAATATACAACATTTAAACAAATACTGAAAACCAACCTTTTAAGTGCGTTAAAGTCCGACTAAAAGTAGAAATAGTGCATCTTTAAGTGTCCTTTACTGTTTAATTCTAGAGCCGGAAATGGTATCTTGATAACGTTTAAAACGTCAAAAATGGTTTTAAGAAAGTGAGAATTTGTTTTAATTCGGCTTAAATCTATGTCTAGACTTAGGTAGTATTGCCGTATTCTATTTTGATCTATGAACAAAGAATCGTTGGGCTCACCAGTGAGCAAACCTTCAGCTCCATAACCAAAGGCAACATTTAACCAATTAGGAACTTTTTCTGACTTGATAAATGAATTTATGTTGGCACTCAACCAATAGGTTTGTCCGTTATAATCCTTTAAAAACTCCTCAAAAAAACCATCCCCTAATTTATTTGGTCGTTGTTTAGCTAAGCTTGTAGTATGAAATGAATATTTTAAAAGGATGCGTTGCTCTTTCCATAACAAGTCTTGCCCAACGTATAAACCTGTACCTGCGGCATTGGCTGCCATGTCTGTCCAAGAAAAACCCCATTCTGCTGAAAAGCCATCCAATACTTCAACTGCAGTTAAAAAACCCAAACCTAACGTGGCTCCGTACAAAAGCTGATCTTTTTCACTAACTCCAGCCCAGTTCAAAGTGTGAGCTCCTAATCTACCTAATTGATAAGATGAAAACACATGACCAAATTTGTCCATTTGTAGCCATTCATCACTATCATTTATAGTTTGAAATGAAGAACGTGGATAATCTGAATACCAAAGTTCATTTAAGCCCATTAAAGTTAATGATGCTAACGATGCTTCACTAATTACAACAGCATTTCTTCGAGCTGTATTTAATGTATCGCTGGGTTTTAAAAATTGGGTGGTTTTAGATTGAGAAAAAACAAAAGTTCCTACAAAAAGAAATATTAAAGTATGACTTTTATACCACTTCAAAATTAACGGTTTATTCCTTGTGAAGACAAATACCGTTGATAATCGCGAGCATTCTTATTATGCTGTGCCAATGTTTTTGCAAACTTATGGTAACCTACTCGCTTTGCATCGGCTGCAAAATAGAGATATTGGTGTTTTTCGGGATTTAATACAGCTTTTATGGCTGACATATCTGGCATTGCAATTGATCCTGGTGGTAACCCAACATTTTTATAGGTATTATAAGGAGAGTTGATTTCTTTATGAATATTAAGCACTCTTCTAATTATTGTATTTTTATATTTTGGCAATTGGTAGGCAGCAAACTTTAGCGTTGGGTCTGCTTGCAAAGGCATACCAATTCTTAAACGGTTAAGGTAAACACCTGCAACGCGAGGTTGTTCTGCTGCTTTTTTTGATTCTTCATGAACAATTGAAGCCAAAGTCATTACCTCATTTGGCGTTAAGTTCAATTTTTTAGCTTTTGCTTTTCTTGCTTCTGTCCAAAAACGTTTGTATTCCTTAAGCATCCTTGCTCTAAAATCTTCAGCAGTTGTATTCCAAAAAAACTCATAACTGTTAGGTAGGTACATACCTAAGGCTGTTGCTTTTGTAAATCCGTTTTCATTCAAAAATGAAGTTTGAGTCATAGCATTGTAAAGCGAAAGACTATCTGCTTCAATTTCTTCACCAATTCTTCCGGCTAGAGCGGCTATACTATTCTGGTTGTTAAAAGCCAACTGAAACGGTATATTTTTACTTCGGATTGAATTTATAATATCATTATTACTCATTCCTTTATTAATTCGGAATCTTCCCGCTTTAATATTGGTAGTGTATTTTTTCTGGCTTGCCAATGCATCAAACGTATCTATATTTTCTAAAAGCGGATTTAACTGCTGCCTAACATCAAGATAAGAAGCGTCAGTTGGCACATATACATAAGCAATTTCTTCACTGAATTTAGTGTTGGGCTTAAACATAGCTCCATAAATATAATAAGCGATTAATGCAAAAATCACCAAACCAATAATGGAAATTGCCCAAAGGATTTTTTTAATGTACATAAATTAACTGTTAATTCGTTGAAGGAGATATTCGTTTGTAAACTGATTACCATTAAAGTTCCAGTCTTCTTTTAATCCTATTTTTTTAAAACCGTTGTTTTCAAACAACTTTATACTAGACGCATTTTCTTCTGAAACATTAGCATAAAGCTGATGTAAGTGCAGAGATTTAAAACAATATTCAGTCAATAAACTTAGAGCTTCTTTCCCAAAACCTTTATTGCGTTTAGCTTCATCTTTTATTAAAATACCAATGCCTGCGCGTTTATTCTTAGGATTAAAATCAAAAACGTCAATAAGACCAATTGTAGTATTTTCATTATCACAAATCACCAGCCTAAGTTGTTTGGCTTCAAAAATATCCTGGTGTGCATTATCAAGATATTGTTTTATTAAAAATCTTGAATATGGAGTTTGTGTATCGCTTAGCGACCAAAGCTCAGTATTATTTTCAATTTCATATATAAAATTAAGATCTTCTGGCTCAAGAGCTCTTAGATAAATGTGTTTACCTTTCAATGTTACCATTCTATTTCACCTTTAAACACTTGTTTTGCAGGACCTATTAGCCAAATATTAGAGTAGCCATTGCTATCAGCTTTAAAAGTGACTGTGAGTTTTCCGCCTGGTGTTTCTAAATTTACTTCATTAGCGGTTGTCTTTCCGCTCTTATGCATCGCTAATGCCACGGCAGTAACTCCCGTGCCACAAGATAATGTTTCGTCCTCTACTCCACGTTCATAAGTCCTTACAGAAAACACGTTATCTTTTATTTGCTCCACAAAATTCACATTACTACCAGATTCGTTATACGGTTCTCCAAATCGAATCTTAGCTCCATTTTCTTTTACTTCGTAATCCGACAAGCGAGAAACAACCTGAACATGATGAGGAGAGCCTGTATCCATAAAGAGGTGAGTACCATGATTTTCAATATTTGAAACATCCTGCATTTGAAGGTGAACAATTTCGTCCTCAATTTTAGCATGGTGCAAACCATCAATGGCTATGAATTTTGCAGAATCTTCAATTAACCCGAGATATTTTGCAAATGCAGTTATACACCTTGCTCCATTACCGCACATACTACTTTCGTTGCCATCTGCATTGTAATACACCATTTTAAAATCTGAATTTTCGTCATTTTCCAACAGTATAAAACCATCTGCTCCAATGCCAAAACGTCTATCACAGAGTGCTGCAACACGTTTGGTATCGTTTTTGCTTATTTTTTGGTGACGATTATCTGCAATAATAAAGTCGTTACCTGTACCTTGATATTTGTAAAAAGTCAATTTCATAATTATTGGCAAATATAACAATATTAGAGCGTAAATTTAGGTGTTAAAACGTCGTTAAAGTTGAAGTTAAATAGTCGTTAAATCCAAAATTAAAATTTAATAAATATCTAATTTTAATCGTTGATTAATTAAACTTAAAACTGAAAAATATGAAGAAGATTCTAACATTAGTGTTTGTTTCGGCATTAGGTGGTTTGTTAACTTTAGGAGGTTATAAACTTTTTGTCGAAGACAACAAAGAACAAATAGCAATTGAACAATCCTCGGATTTTCCTGTGTTTGTTCCCACAAATAATACTACAAATACAATTAATAGTCCGAGCGAAATAGCTCCAGACTTTGTAGAAGCAGCAGAAAAGTCAATTGATGCTGTTGTACACGTAAAAAATACATCTATCGTAAGTGCACCTATGACCATGAGAGATTTATTCTATGGTCGTAGCTCAGAACGTGCGCAAGTAGGTACTGGCAGCGGAGTTATAATTTCACCTACAGGTTATATTGTTACCAATAACCATGTTATAAAAAATGCAAATGAAATCAGTATCACTTTAAACAACAATAAAGCTTACATGGCAGAATTGATTGGCACTGATGAAACTACAGATATTGCGCTTTTAAAAATTGAAACTGAAGAAGAACTACCGTTTATGGCCTTTGGTGATTCTGATAATGCAAAGATTGGTGAATGGGTTTTGGCTGTTGGTAATCCTTTTAACCTTAACTCTACAGTAACAGCAGGTATAATCAGTGCCAAGGCGCGTGATTTATCTGGGCAGAATTTGCAGTCATTTATTCAGACAGATGCAGCGGTAAACCCAGGTAATTCGGGTGGAGCCTTAGTAAACACTAACGGTGATTTAATAGGAATCAATACAGCTATATCATCAAGAACAGGTTCTTACATAGGCTACTCGTTTGCCGTGCCAAGTAATATTGCGCGTAAAATTGTGAATGATATTATGGAGTATGGGAATGTACAAAATGGTATTTTGGGTGTTGTAGGTGGTGCGCTAAATAATAAAGCTGCTGAACAAATAGGAACTGAAACTACGGAAGGCTTCTATGTAAGTGATGTACAAAAAGATACTGGAGCTGAGAAGGCTGGAATTCAATCTGGTGATATTATAAAGAAAATTGACAATGTGGAAATTACAAAGTTTTCTGACTTAACAGGTTATTTAAAAACCAAAAACCCGAATGATGTTGTGAATGTAACATTAATGCGAGATGGTAATATTGAAGTCTTACCAGTGAAATTACTGAAGCCTACAATGACTACTGTACAAGCAATTGGTATTGTTAAAAATGCTTCAGAAAGAGAATTGAAAAAATTCGGAACAGATTATGGCATTAGGATTTCACAATTTGATGAAAACTACAAAACCTACTGGAACGAAAATGGTGTTAGCGAAGGAAGTATTATTACTAGAATAAATGGAGAAAAACTATACTCCATCGAAGATGCTCAAACCGCAATGAAACGCAGACGTTTTAATGAGCCTCTACAAATAGAAATCATTAATAATGACGGAGATAAAGTTATTTACAACTTTAGATAATCAAAAACAAATAAGCTAAGCAGAACCTTTAAAGATTTATTCTTTAAAGGTTTTTTTTATTCGTTAAAATACTTTACGAAAACGTTTGAAATATATTATTTTTGCACCAAATTTAAAATCATTAAACCAAAAACAAATGGGTTTTAACGACACTTACGAAAAAGAATTGGCCTTTCAGGCAGACCGTCGCAGAGCAACGGTTGAGTTCATTAAAATAGTGAGCGATTTATGGTACGATAAATCTATTGAACTAGTATTGTTCAGAAATCAACTTATTGATCGCAATGTGAGCGAAATTTTAAACTTGCACGAGTATGCAGGAGAATTTGTTCAGAAACCAATTTCAATATTTGATTCTGTTGAAATTGCTCAAGCCATCAGTGCTTTAGATTTACCACCATCTAAACTAGATCTGTCTCTTATACACATCTCCGAGCCCACGAGACCGAGGCTGATCTCGT